>JAAUYG010076207.1_pt1 | contig 22807 bp, 14 predicted proteins | sample 7278091 | NCBI WGS metagenome assembly JAAUYG01 (sample SAMN14350201, study PRJNA611818) | marine sediment metagenome | isolation source: surface marine sediment (0.6m) | place: French Polynesia: Moorea | collected 2018-08 | reverse complement strand
TTTTATCCAATGTACATCCTTACATTATACCGACGGTAGGGGCTTTCCGTGGGTCATGAGGCCAGATTCCGGATCCCCCCCCCCCCCCCTCAGCTTTAATGTCCCTGGAGGTATCACGTCCATTATCATAACGGAAAATATAGTGGCTAGCACCAGTCTGAGAATACTTGCCTCATCGACGATGTTTTCGTCATCTTCGAAGTACCTTCGGAAGTCCACATATGGCCGGTTTACCATGTCCATGTTGTACAAAGAGCTTCCAGATCGTTCGTTTTCCTTGTGTTTCGTTACTGCAAGCTACGTGAAAGCATGGTCATCATCATCAACATCATCATCATCGTCGTCGTCGTCGTCTTCGTCGTTGTCGATATAAGTTCAACGTGAGAATTAATAACAGAAGGCTCAATGCGATCCACAATATACGCCGTGCTGATTGCCCTTAGATGGTTACAATATTTCTCACAAAATGTCTATACATCCTGTTGATTGATAACAACAATTAACAATGTCTCGTTGCTTTCCATTGAGTTCAATAATTATTTAAGGAACAAATGCTTACGCCAAAACATCTTATGCCACCTGGAAAACTGACTGACCTGATATCGGCCCCAAGAGAAGTAGGGCTCCAGCTGCCACGAACTTGGCATCAACTGAGGAGAGAGGTTCATGGGCAGTATACGGTAGCCTCGGCTGTTTCCATAGGCGTTTTGGTGCTTCTCATTATACACGACCAAATACTTCGGGTTCTGGAAGTCATACTGCAGCAGCGCTTCCCGCTCAGTCGTCTTCATGGAACGTTCGAAGTAATGTCGATATGAGTTTGTCCCAGGATCGATCGGGTCGTCCACAACTTCGGATTTGAGACTTAGGGTTTCGTATCTGTTCTTCGTTCCTTTGATATCCAGGTCCACGCGGTAGTGAAAGAGGTGGTTATGGATCAGGCCCTGAGAGTCCGGAGCCACCTGGAAGCCGCCTCTCTGTGCCCAGCTGGATCGATAGTAAGACGCGAGGATGTACCCACTGAGGGAGTTGGAGACCTCGAGGACGCCATTCTGGTGAAACAGAAAGTCGAGGACATAATCGTAGTTATAGACAGTTATAACGGTTCGAAGGATCAATGCATTTCCCGGCATACCATGCCAGAAAATATAGCTGCCTTCGAAATCTATCTCCCAGTGCCGACGCAAGGGGATTCCCGTGTTCCATTCGTAAAGGCAGGCCGAATTCCTGAGTTTGAACGGTTCGAAGCTGAAGAAATGCGCAAAGTCAAAGAACGTGGCATATTTTGGACAATCTACCCCCGGGAAGAGCTCAAAACTCTCCAGTCCAAAAAAGTAGGGAAACTCGGTGTAACTGCTGCGTTCTGGACCCGGAGTGCCAGCGGAGTTATAGAGTGTGGCAAAGTCAGACAAGGTGAGTTCGTACAAGATTCCCTCCCCCTTGAAGCGGACGTTGTGTAGGGCTAGGCCACGGACTGTCCTCAAACTGAAGTCGAACTCCCACCCCTGCCATTCCACTTGGTGCTTGTTGAGGGAATACCGCCTGCCGTCTGGCATGAAGGAGACCGGACCACGTCTCGGGGGATCGTTCGGTAAGGGATCGCCTCTGAAGTTGAGAGAGGAGTAGAGATTTGGGTCCCCCTCGTCATACAGCAGCGGTTTAATGACATCGTGTTTGATTGTTTGATAATTGCTCAGCAGGTCGTCTATATCAGAGAAGCGATGTCCTCTCAGCCACACTTGATCCACGTACCATTCCTCCCAGTGGACGGAACTGATGTTGGTTCTCACCTGAAGTCCAATGGGTTGGATGTAATACCCATCCACGTACCTGTACATTGACAGCCAGTCATACCGACTGCGAGAGTTGAGCCTTGCAGGCGGATAGCCAGTCCAGGTCAGGCAGTAATCGCTACAGTTGTTGTAAGTATAGCCTCCGGTGACTTCAGCCACTATGAAGTCGATCCTGGCCATGAACTTCATGATGAAATACTCGAAGGCTTCCTCGTTCACCGCTGTATACCAGGGATGTTTGCTGTAAGGGATCGTCTCGGTCTTACTGAGGGAATTGATGCCAGGCAGAGGTCCCACTCGGTAATGTTCTATCACCGGGTTGGGAAGGTCTCCTCTGTTTAGGGGTCAGATAAGAAGTACGTGGTGAAAGAATAAAACATGATTTCACGGCATTAATAATAAGAGAGTTCGATATCTGTAACCTGCTATATTGGGCAACCAATTGATTGTATGTTGACGGCAGAAAATTGTATAGGCTTTCGAAATTTTCTTGTATCATATGCAAAAGTGTCTGAGGGAGTGACTGGGTAAGAACACTATGCAACACATATGGGTAAAGTCCTAGGTTTCATAAGGGAAAATTGCAATTTCAAATGAAATACTTGTATACAAAGCAAATATTTCCAGCAGAAATTACACACCTGTAGATGGCGCATAATAAATATTATCAAGCCAAATTAGTTTATCCATATAATCTGAAATCTTTCGTTCAGGGTTTTGGCGAAATCAGTAACCACACGTACCCATTAAAAACAAAAACAAAAAAGAAATAAAATAAAACCTACAAAGACGTACCTGAAAAGGATAGCGAGTGCATATCGTTTTGGCTTGGGTCCACGCCCGTTCAGAAACCTGAGAACCTCAGACTTGCGAGCGTCCATTCGCTCAATTAAAAATATATAACTGGACCCTATGCTGACGTCATCCCAGTTTCGCCTGAGGTTCAGCTTGTCCTGCTGGTGCAGGAAGGTCTGAACACTGGATATCTCCGCTAGGGTAAGGTCGTCAAACACTGAGGGATTCTGCTCGTTATCAATATCGAACTCGCTGACGATTGGCTCGCCTTCTGGGCATCGAGGTGGAAGCTCTGAAACACAGCTGGTATATTTAGCATGGCCATTATGTACTGAGCTTAGTGTAATGGGTGGACCCTTTGAAAAACAGTCGGTACATTTAGTTTGATCATTATGTACTGATCGAGCTTAGCTACCACACAGATATCTATAAATTATTGGTAGGCACAGAAGACTTTTTTAAACATACTTAGCAATTAACAGGTGAAACCTAGTACCACTTAGTATATATACTTTACTTGTGACCACGCTTCAACGGTGGGGTACAAATAAGACTGTCAAATTCGAGAGGAGCGAAGTTGTTCACCGGTTGGGGTTAGAATGTGTGTGGGGTATTGTAGTGAAGTTGCATAGTGAAAGTCTAATAAGTAACAACGTTAAATATTGAACTACACATAATGGCGATCAATGTCATGACATGTGGACATAGTACTAGGTAAAACGGAAAATTATTGTGCGACGTCCAGCCAGTTACTAACTTTACACAGATACAACTTCCTTGGCTTTCCCGATCACTTTGACTCCCAACTTCTATTACAAAATATGTTGACCTCTGGCGAACAGTCATTTAAGTTGCATTCCTTGCCAAACTTATTAATTACATGTATCTCCATATTAATACTACCTGTGGCTTCGGTTGCTGCATGCAAACTGACCAGGAGTATCACATGTAGGGCAATCATCGTGTTGGTACCTGGGAATCCAAGAGGAATCGGTCTACATCAGGTTTTAAATTAAATGGGACAGTTAAGTTACACAATGTTCACCATTTTTTGTCTTCTTTCTTGTGTGACAATTGTACGGATAGTTTGCGCAAAGCCACGGTGATGCTTCATGCTGGAGTTCGCTATGTTTTAGCAGTTTAATATACATGTAATTTGAACAACTTGTCAAATTACGATTCTTTCAAAGTGTCATGATTGCCAACGATTTCAAGTGATAAAATACAGTGCATCGCTCGATGTTCAATAAAATTCTTTACACGCGATTAACAGCCTTCGTGCGGCCAGACAATTGGCGTTACGAAGTTTTAGTGACCTTGGAAAGATCTGACATTAAAATATCGTCTATATCGTTTTGAAGAATTGATACACCCGCATTTTTAGCAAGGCTGCTTGGTGCTATTGCACAGCAGGGATGGCATGAAGTTTGCGCCCCAGGGGGTAGGTACTTAGCGTACATAGGGTTCCTAGGTTCAATGTCATTCTGATGTCATTTGGTGCATGTGCCATTATGCAACAATCTTATATCTGGAAACAGTGGAAACGTCTAGTCGTAGAGCGACCAGACTAAAAGTTGGGAGTTGCGGACTCTAGTAATCCATACATCAGGTACATTTGGCTTTGTAGTGTGCAAGGTCATTTTCGGGGGAGCCATACCGCGTACTTATCTCAAAATGACATGTAACCGGAAACGGCTGCGCGTAGAGCAAAATAAACTGAAATTTAGGGACTTAAAAGCACCGGGACAACTCAAATGGGATATCTTTGTGCCTCGAGTGTCAGTATATAGGCAATATTTCTCGCATTTCTTGTTTAACCAAGGTCATCGTGGCCTGCAAATGTGAAACTTGGGATTACTACATTGCTGTTCAAGGACAAATCATTGAAAATAATGCTAAATATGTATAGAATTTATTTCAAATGTTTACAACTTTTACCCAGTCCCTGATATCCCACAATCCCCGTCTTAGGTATATGTACTGCTCGAAAAGCTTAAAAAAAAGAAGTTGTCAGTCAACCACCCAGGCAATATACCCCCACCCCACCTCCCACCCAGGCAACAATACTCCACCCCACCCCACCACACGACAATTTGATGAACACAATGGTACAGTAACGGATATGATACATCAGGTAGTTTGAGAACCCTTATCTGAATGCAAGTCCAAAATTGCCCCAGCTTGGCTTTTGTGCAGCCAGTGTAGTTCAGTTTGCGAGGACTGTGACCTAGATGACAACCCAAACCAACGCATTCCTTTTATTGTATGTAGTCTGAGGTGTAACTGTGGCTGTTACCTGTGACAGACCATTGTAGCATTAATAATAATTTTTCAGTGTATATGTCTGCCATATGAGATATCTTCGTCTAGATCTTTGCCTCGGGAGACTGCTTGCATAAAGTCTGTCCCAGTGTCTGCGATCGGTTTATGCCGCTTCCAAATCTGGGATACTGGAAGGTGATAGGATGAACCAGCACCGGCAGAGAGTCAGAGGGGATCCGGGCGGCACTGTCTGGATACAGAGGGCCAGTGGTTTATAAATTACCCCCAGTCAGACACCGCTCTCAGAGAGAGAGAGAAAGAGAGAGAGAGAGAGGCTTTCATGCCCGATGATCGCTTACATTTGTATATTAAAGAGTTACATTACAATTCAAATCACGTCAGTTTATACACCTCATGTTTTTGTGCCAACAACTAACTTGAAATTGCACGAAATAAAGGTGACTGAAGAGCACGCATACTCTTTCTTTCTAATAGTACCACATACTTCACTCCAGCCAGGTCTCGCCACAAATATTTTATAGTAATTGTGACCATGGAAGCTATCTGTGACAATAGAAAAGGTTTCACTTAACTCAAGATGGCGGCCTGATCATATACAGCTGCTTGACAAAACTCGCCACGAAATAAATAAAGTCCACTCTTTGTGGTCGATATAGGCAACCGGTTTTCGTTTGCAGTTACATCACTCTCAGTGCATGATAGGCCTAGCTTCTTTTTTTTTCTCAAAACACAGTTTTTATCCCCTTTGGATCGCCACGTGCTTCCACATGGTGGCTCAGTTTTTCAGGTTGCTTACGTATTAATTATTAAACACGGTGTTTCTTTAACATTGAAGCTGTCCACATCTACAAGACCATCTGAGATGCAGGTGCATCATGGGAATGTTCCTTGGCGTGGCTCCAACAGACGCCTGAGGGGTTGAATGTTTTCAATGCAATGCGCACGTGCACTGCTGATCAGTGAGACATTCCTCCAAGCATTCGCGGCTTATCAAAAACTGTAAGGATAAAACTTGATGATTTGTTCGTTGGTCTAAGTGACTTTAATAAATTCTATTGGCATATCCTATTAACTTTGTAGGCAGATGGTGGTTTCATTAACCGCATACATTACTTTGGGGCTTCACACACTGGCATGAGAAAATCGCCAGGGTGTGGGTTCGCCATTACCCAGAGTGCAGCAATCAGGTCTCATATGCGTACTGATTACTCAGACCATGCAGACATCTAAAATATAGTGTCTTGACTCGGGAGTGAAAAGTCTGTAGAAGCACGTTATTCAGAAGTTGTATGGAAAGTATTAGGATGTTATAGGCTATGTAACATCCTTGGTATTAATACTGTGCTAAACGCACGTCCATCCTTCAGATTGGTAGAGTTTTCCTGCTACATAGAGTAATATGAATGATGATGGCATCACAGTTTAACGGCACATCAACACCAAAAGGGCCATACAGTGCCAAAGCAGGTGATAATGATTGCAACGTCAATTCAAGTCGCTACTGAGTCTAAGAACAGTACTGTGTGAGAGCATTCGCTATCAGGCCAAGTCGGAACAAAATGTCCGACAAGACCTGATACCCATTGTACGCCACGTGGAGGCTGCTCTCATGCACTCCATGATGTTGTTTGTAGACAAAAGTAAATGAAATATTTTAAATCCTTTAAAGTTTTTCACAAGCCCACTGCATGAGTCATAAAATACAAACTATAAAATAACTACAAAAACATCAATAAAATACTTTGAAATATTTTAAGCCTGTGCGGAGAGATTCTGGAACCTGGCATCCCAGTGAATGTCTGCAATTACTGAACACAGAAATGGCTTAAAGGACGGGTAAAGCACTAAGGATGACCTCTGGCCAGGCTAACCGAACAGGGACTTCCTGTAACTCCTTTTTATTTCAAACCGGCAGAACTTTTTTCCTTTTTAATTAGGCACAGGAAACCCCCTAATTTGACCTACCTGCGACATGAGTTAATGGTCCTCCTCGAGTGACTCAAGACAGGCGAGAAATAATTGACCCTCGGAGGGTCACCCCCAAGTCGTCGCCAGCAACAGGCTTTCATCGGGAGGGGTTACGAGACAATTTTTGTGAAATACGGCCCAATTATAGTCGGTCCCCGTTGACAGCAAGGCTGTCGGAAACCGCAAGGTCTTGAATAAATGCACGACAACTTGCCTAAAGCAGCCTTTAAGGGCCCCCGGGGGCCTCGTTTTGTGGGACTTTTCACTCTCTCCGTGATGACCCTAATTGATTGATAAAACAAACACGGCCCGCATACTGTCACCCCTATGCTTATCTCGAATTACGAATTTATTGGCATTTGTTGTGTTATTTGTACCCCATAAAACTGGCGTGAATCGTCGGTAACAGAAGGGGAAGGCGTTTGACAAATCTATGTGACATTGGCAGTGTGGGACAGTGAGTCTGCAGTCAACAACCAGGGGGCGCATCAGTGGGCGATAGTACCCCTTCTTGTCTTTAATTATGTCCTCTGGCTGGCCACCACCTACTAATGCTCCATGTGTTCAGTAGAAAATGTAAAACCAAACGAAGACAAATAACTCCATAATTACAGTACGTTCAGCATCCAAATGAAATAAAGAACACAATTATTACGATTTGAAGGAAAGCAATTTCTGAAGTCGTCCAGCCACTTTAGTAAGGGATGACATTTTATGCAGATTTACATTAACACAAGGTGGTGCAAAAGATCCCAATAAATTTCATTATTTCTTTCAAATTTGGATACCTGCCTATTATCCTCACAATTTAAACGTTCTTTTAAATGTGTAGCTACATGTACTTGCTGTACATGGAAGTGTATCTTCACACACAGCTAGGTCTACAGCTAAATATTGTATAACGCCAGGACACAAACTTGGAGGAAGAGCACTTGAATGTGAGAAACGTTAATCACTCTTACGTAAACCTGCCTAATAATTCAAAATTATTCCACACAACTAGTCTATTAAGCCTGTAATGTCCGTTAATCACTCTTACGTAAACCTGTCTAATAATTCAAAATTATTCCACACAACTAGTCTATTAAGCCTGTAATGTTCGTTAATCACTCTTACGTAAACCTGCCTAATAATTCAAAATTATTTCACACAACTACATGTAGTCTATTAAGCCTATAATATCTCTTAATCGCTCTTACGTAAACCTGCCTAATAATTCAAAATTATTCCACACAACTAGTCTATTAACCCTATAATGTCCGTTATAAAGGGTTAGAGATGTTCTTACCGGAACACGTTAGCAATTAAAATGGTTGCTAAAGGCAAAGTGAAATTATATTTTTATGCGGATGACAAATGATTTGATGTGTCTTGCCGTCTGACTTAGAATAACGTGTGAAAGTTGAATTTACTGCGATTATAGTATGTGAAGATCGTATGTGATCATCATCATCATCATCATCACATCATCATCATCATCATCACATCATCATCATCGGCAGCAGCAGTATTAGCAGAAGCAGCTGCATGAGTAGAAGTACCATCAGCATTAAATTTAACCATACATGTAGCAACAGCAGTAATAGCAGCAGCAGTACTCTCAACCAGCAGTTGAAATCACAGCACACATTTGCCCAAACCCAAGTTAATCCCGTTAATTTCGTACATGCAGCCGTTCTCCTACATGACCTTCTTCTCTCCTCCCTGTATACATTACATGTGTCCAATAGTTACCAACTTTTAATTGGTCAAAATATTTACTTGTGTATGTCATTCAGGCGTGCCTAAAGCCTCCTCCAATTTGCTTACATATAACCGAAGCTTTTCAACATCAATCTGTTTAATGACGTGTGTCTGCTATCCAGGCGTGTCTAACCCCCGCTCTCTCCCTTTTTTGTTTACATGTCTCCCAGGGTTACTGATGGGCGCTGCCGGGACGTCACAATCCGACGGATGTCGCGTCGCCCCCTACGTCAACATGCCTTCAATGCGGATGGCGTTTGACAGAATCCACATGCAACACCTCGGCCAGATGGACTCCTCTATGACGTCAGCAGCCGCCGCGGCCGCTGCTGCCGCCGTTGCCGGGGTAACGCCTCCGCTAGCCCCGCCCAGTCACCCAATCCCCAGCTTACCGTCAATGTTGTTCTATCCGACCCCACACTACGCCATGAATCTGGCCCTGGCCCAGACCACGATGACAGCTTCTAAGAACTCCAGTATCGCGGATCTGAGGATGAAGGCGAAGAAGCACGCCGCGGCATTAGGCTTGTGAGTAGAGGTGCATTTTAGAGGGGCTTTTTTTTAAATTTCTGTGACAGTTTAGTACTTCTAGTTATCAACAGGCAATCACAAAATATGAGTACAAATACATTGTATGCCTATTTTACATATTAGTCTATTCTGCTATTAAATACATCGAAATATTTCCGGGCAAAAACAGTTACGCTAGCCCTCCCGTTCAGCGAATTTTTAGCAATAAATTATAGCAGAGTGAAAATCACTTTTTGAAATTTTGCCTTCCAGGAGGAAATATCTATATTTTCTTTTATCGAATGACAAACATCAAATAGATTGCACCTTCCATATTTATCACAAGTACAATGCATCATATGAGCATGCATATATCATATAAACCTAGAATAACAAAGGCATATCTGTTATTCTATTTCCAGCTCCCATTTTCCGTTTGGACAACTTCCCTAACCACTGCCTGCATCCGGGGGTTCTGTGTGACGTCACGATCAGAATCCAGAAGATACCCACAGCGACGGTTTACCTGGATGTTGTCAACAATGATCGCGTTCAAGCCCTCAAGCTGTTGCAAACGTTGTTGCCCCTAGGCAGTGTTTACCGGACTGTAGCTTTAGAGCGCTCCCTTAGACTCCATACTCCAAAATGACCGAGTGACTCAAAGAACTACATGTAACTAGTGGAGTTGCTTACAGCTGCTTCTGCATGGAAGGGATTCTGGAGGAGCGATAATTAAGTTGTTTCGATGTATTTAACTTTGTATGCAGAAGACCGTACAGTCTCCAAGCTGGCAGATCATGCGATACAATAGAAAGAAAGAAAGAAACAAGGAAAGAAAGAAAGAAAGGAAGAAAGAAAGAAAGAAAAAAGAAAGAAAGAAAGAAAGAAAGAAAGAAGAATTATTTATTTGATATAATCCCATGTAGCGACGATTTAAGAGGACATAGTGTCCCCTGTCCTACGTTACGTACTCCTGACCTGGCGTGGGGACTGGGGCTATGCGCATGAACTGCTGCCAACGCCAAGGCCTCCCCCCTCCCCAACACAGGGGCTCAAATCTTTTGCTGGAAGAGCTGTATGCTTACAGCACATCTTACGCCTTTGTTTATGACATTAACAAGCGCCAATGTTTAGAAAAATGCCTAGCTTTTTTCCCCCGGTGTGAATCAGTATGATTTCAATCTCGGCGATTGTACTACCTATACAAGGTAATATTATTATTTCGTGATTCCCAGGTGATATTACAACAGGGGGCGGTAACTGGGGACCCTACAGCCTATATTATCCACCCCTCCACCCCCTGCACCATCCTCCACCCCACCCGCCACCCCACACCGAAAACAGATCGTACATACACTTTACTTTCCCTGTGAAGAAGCCTCGTGTTACGCCTACTAAAGCACAATGGACACGATATTATGATCAACCGTGCGTGATACTAGTAGATAATACAGGTGATGACAGGGATCATGGGTAGGGTTGGTATAAACGTGGCGAACGTTTTGGTTAGTTTTCTTGCATAACCACTCCACACTGCAATCGGCCTCAGCCGAGGTATAGTGGTGTTGTTCTGTTATGTTGTAGAAATGAGAATGACGCCAGTGAGGTTGTTTTTGACAAATGCAAACATGCGAGAATAATACCAACCACTTTGAATGTTTTTAAAGATAACTACATACCATCAACATGGCGCAATTTGCATAAATGAAATGGTATTTGGATAGTATTTGTACTAAAAGTATAAGAGGCTGGTTTTCAGAATCTGTGTAGGTCATCTCCAGACGGAAACAGAGAACTATCTCTTGGAGTTACTTACAGCTGGTTTTCAGCCGGAAAAGAAGTGTATGAACTAATTATGTTGAATCGTTTCACGTAGTGGTAATTCCCTCAAGTACGACATCACCACAGAACTCGCTACTATATGGTGCATGAGTATTACTCGCCTGTAGGAGGCAAGAGCCTTGCCTTTTACTGCATTGAAGATATCGAGCAAAGAGCTGAAGCTGAAATATGGAACATATGGCCGTCGATCCCAGCAGCCTCGATGGCGAAAGCAGGAGAGGCGCTTGCTCTGTATGCTACATGTATATGCTACATGTATGTATGTAGCATTAGGCATTTTCCTTTAACGGAAAAGGCCCGGGTTCGAATCGCATCCGAGCCTCATTATTAAGCGAAAAAAAAAACTGCCTAAGTTTTTGTGAAGTCTTACATGAAGGATGAATCCGCGTAGTGCTCCCAATTGTTCAGGTTACGATATATACATATGACCCAGTAGCTATGGTTTAGAAAGTGCTATATTGCAAAATGCCAATAGAAAGTGCTGGAGAGGTGTGGTATTAGCTTGTGCCCCAAACTGTCAGCCCTTTAGGGCTTTCGCGAAGTGGTATGAAAGTTGTGAAGACTTTATTACTGTGGCCATTTTGTTTGTTTGTGCGTTTGTTAATTTATTCTGTGTCACATGTTGATGGTACGAGTCACGAAACAATAAATATGTATTTAATATGCCTTGTTTTATCAATATTGTTCATGAAAATAAAATTCGAGACATGAAAAATATCTACATTTGGCAGTTATGTTTAATAAACTATGTCTTCGTAGTTCCGAACCCATTCATCTGAAAAAGTGTCTTGAAAGCATTCATGTCGACTATTTAATTGACATCCACGGAATGTTTGCAACTCGGAAGACCAAACATCGCAAGGACGCATTATGATTGTGCCCCAAACTGTCAGCCCTTTAGGGCTTTCGTGAAGTGGTATGAAAGTTGTGAAGACTTTATTACTGTGGCCATTTTGTTTGTTTGTGCGTTTGTTATTTTATTCTGTCTCATATGTTGATGGTACGAGTCAAGAAACAATTAATATGTATTTAAGATACCCCGTTTTATCAATATTGTTCATGAAAATAAAATTCGAGACGATAAATATCTACATTTGGCAGTTATGTCTAATAAATTATGTCTTCGTAGTTCCGAACCCATTCATCTGAAAAAAGTATCTTGAAAGCATTCAAGTCGACTATTTAATTGATATCCCCCGTATGTTTTTTGTGATTACAAAAAAAGCAATGTTAAGTTAACTGAATCACATTTTAACCTTGATTTTCAAAGTGTAATAAAATTCAAACCATTAGAACCCTATTACAAAGTAACATACAAATATGCGATGTTTCTTTGACTTCCTAATAGTTGGCTTCCTATAACGTTCAGAAACTTTCATTGTAATGTGTAAGAAGTAGTGAGAAATTTCCCGGTATTTACAACTCTCAAGACCATCGCAAGGACGCATTATGATTGTGCTAAAATGAGATTCGCATTTTCATTGAAATCATAAGTATTATACATGATGTGCATATGTACCAGCCTGAGAGGAGATCCCGGAGGTCTTAACTTTTTAAATACAAATTTATTGACTCGGGGTCATTTTTCGTGACGCGAGAGGCGAAAAGTAACTATAATGCCTTTTTTGGTTATAGTTTAATAATCATTTAAAAATTGTGGAACAACCTGTTAGCATCACAAAATGCTTCTTAACGATCATATATTTCACAGGGCTTTGCTGATAAGTTGAAGGAGTAACGAGATAACATACTTTCCTAATAGGAACTTTGGTAGAACAAATTGGCAATTCTAAAGAGTGCAAACATATTTTAACACGCTTTGGTGATCCTACTTTCAAATGAGAAGAAAGCTCTTCGAAGGATGCATTATGATAGAGAATCTTTTCATTCTATAGCAAAACTAGAAGTATATTGAAGTGATATGTACAAGCACGAGTGCCTGAATGTTTTAATTATTTGTGGTTGTTGTTATTTACTTTTGAAATAGTACACGATCCACTGACAAAAAGAATGATCATCATATGCGTATAATTAATATGCGCAGACGCCACCTATGCAGTAAATACATATGAATTACGTAAACTAGCAAAATATATGCTACATGTAGCAGCCATTCAACCCTAAGTGCGATATTAAGGATATTTCTTCAGTTAAATGGTTATTAAGAAAACGAAGATTTGAGTATATATTGTTTGTCACAGCGTTGGAATATAAGCTGATTATTCAGTTTTTATTTATTCCCACCGAAAGACATGACCAGTGTGTATGTCCAAAATATAGAAAATTATTTGCCACTCTGAATGCGTGAATATTCCCTGCAAATGGATATCTGAAGCCTGGCTTAATATATATTGTAAATAGAAGCGGGCCTTATATTGAGTTATGGATAATATAACATGAGGTATTATATGGAATGGAATAGAGAAGTGTGATCAATTCCGTCGAACGCTTTTCAAAGGCCTAAAAATACGCCCATTGTATATTTGTTCACGTCAGCGTCATGCACGAACTACATGTCGGTAACAGCGTCTATTGTTAAGTGTGTTTTGCAAAAACCGAACTGTCTTGCATACAATACCTTATTATTATTCAGGTAACCATAGACTTGCTTATGCATATATTTTCTTCAAGAACCTTTGAAAAGACGGAAGGCTGGGGGTTAGCCTATAGTTATTAGAGTCTCATGTTCTGTACGTTGTACAGAAGATAGCGAATTATTTTCGTTATCTCCATGATTTCAGAGACTGAGACAGTCTCAAATGATTTGTTAAACGATGATTGGTAACGGAAGACAAATTGGTGTAAGACAAAGAGAATCGTGTCCTCTGTTGTTTATGTTTGGGTCTGGAATAGGCATGGCTGCTAATATACTTGAGTCAAGATTAGCAGAAATGTCGGTGAAATATGTGTACAATAACTCAGAAAATACTCAAGGATCAGTTATTCTTTCATGATTCACATTAAGGGATGAATTAATATCACTTTGTCTCTCGATTTGACCAAAAAGCATTCAGCACTCTCGGAATGTATTTTTTACGATATTCGTTTTGCTAAGTGCACTATACATAGTCTACTTCAGGAAACGACTAGATTTCCTTGTCATGGGGCGTGCTGACACGTGGAGTGACTCTATGTTGGACTGGCACTATTCAGATCTCGGAAAGCCCTGAGTCCAAGTTTTTAAAATAACTACCTTGCGTCTGCCTTTAATAAGCCCCACGAAATTTTAAGATTCCTTTTGGTACCATAAACAGATATCAATATTTACTGAGATAATTAGGGTAACAGGGCATCCATGAAGACTAGACATGTACTTTAAACCTGGTTTTATGCTACTCAAATATGTCTATAACAGACTTTACTGAGATACAGCAGCACGTTTTTAAAAAGTGGTTACAACATATAAATTTTATCTGCTAGGAAATTATTATTTCGCATTTTAATTTTAATGTAGCAGTCAATCCCGCAGAACAGTTTTCTTTTGTGCTATTTTTTTTCTGGAGATTCACATATACGATGTGCGGCGAACTTCACGCCAACATTCACGCCTAACTTCACGCCCTCAAGAGCTTGGCGTCCATACCATGATTATAGAAGATAAGATAAGATTAGGTAAGATAACATGAGATAAGATAACATATAAATTTATTGCCAACCATACACGTATAGTTGGATTAGTACAATGCGCGACTACACTGGCATAGACTTCCACATCACAACACGCATTCACCTATATTGAATTCCCCCATATGGCACTGGGGAAAACCCGGAATAACAAAATAGTCATTGAAACATTATGATAAAATAAAGCGATCACTTCGGTAAGTTTTCACTGGGTAATAAGGCAACACTACTGAGTAAAATACTCTAATATGCATGGAAACGATGCGAAAGGCCCACTCTATTGAGTAATTATGAAATCTGTTGGTTCTGGCTTTTATGGATGGGTATGGGCGATTATGCCCAAGCGGGTACGGTTAAAAAACTTAGATGCATGCAAGGCATGACTCAGATACACTCTTCTTTCTTGTAAATTTGTAAATTAACTACTGCAGAGTTCATCTCTCCTCTCATGCAACGTATGAAATTCCGTTTGATGTAAATAGGCAGAGTATCTGTGACCAGGGTAAACACACTAGGTCTGTCTTTTTTTTTTTTTTTTTACCATTGCTATGTTCTGGATAAGGTAATTTGGTATAGGACCGTAAGCCAAACCGGGCATGCGTATTCCAGACACATGGGCCACCACAAACATATTGATTCGTGTTATACCCTAGATGTCGCTCCCGATACAGATTCACAATAATGCTAGGTCAACTTTGCAGTGAACGGCATTGCTGCCAGAAGTAAAATGCTATGTTCTGATGTAGCTTCCGTCTCTGCGGAAGTGATGGCTAGCTAAAGTGGGCCGGGAAAGGCTCGCATTGCAATGACTAGAAGGAAGGCAATGCTGGCATAAAGACATAGGTACACCGGATTCCGTGGACAACATAGCCCTATAGGACAGGATAGGATAGTTTATTTGCAACCCATGGGTTGACTTATACTTACATGTAGCATATGGTAAAACGCCAATCTAAAACATGAAAATGCACATTAAAGCATGTAGTACACAAAATTAAATTGTAACAGTATAAGAACACCTGCGAGATCCGTCAGATGGGCATGTGTAGCAGACAGAGGTAATATCTGACAGTCCCAATGATTTCGGGGAAGGGCGTGCTGGGGCCGCCGGACAAACCCTACCCCAACGATTGGCGTTCCTTATGGGCACGAATGTCATTGGATAATAACTGGGTTTTCACGGTGATGACTGGGTTTTAATGGCGCCCAAGCCACCCAAGCATAAAGCATGATAGGGAAATATATAGGCCCTGAAAGTTCAGTTGACACAGATAACAGAACCGGTTATCTAGCTACTGTCGGGTGTGCCTGCTAGTGTCTGTGGAATATTTGGAGGAATTGTACAGATCTTTGATGAACCTTCGACGCTTTCGTATTACGTGGGGTGAGGAAAAACCAAACTTGTGGCTTAAATAAAGTTAAGCGTTCGCTTTTCCTGCATAGGGATACCAGGATTGGATAAAACTTTACCCGCCATTTCTCCTTGGCTTTACACACACCACAGGGCTACGGGACGCTCACTCAGGCGTATCAGGTAAACCTTGGGGCAGATACATGTAGCGCAACGATAAAAGAAGGTTTACACAGTTTTTGGCAATATGATGCTCTGTACCGTTCATTGTAGAACTTTGCCCTAGATAATGTATATCAAGGGCAGTGCACTCTGTGCGCCTTCTCGGAATTTGTCTTGTTTACAGAGCTCGGACAAAAGATTGGCTGTGCACGTGAGAGTACCAAAACACAAACTTCTGCTGTTAAACAAATGTTAAAAAAGCATGAATCAAGGAAACAGCACAGACAGCAGAGCATAACGTCTTTGAATTAAGGGATAGGACTGTCTCCTAAGGCACAGGGAGGATTCTGTGAAAAAATTCTTAAGTCCCAAATTGCTATATCAGATTTAATTCCAAAGTGATACTTGGTTGGCAATGGTCATGACATATATGTACTGTTATTAACGTTTTCATTGATTCAATATTCTAGAGGTATAACCCTGTGCTTCATTGTCATCCAGAAATTTTATATTCCAAAATAAACTACTGCTGCTACTACTACTACTACTACTACTACTACTACTACTACTACTACTACTACTACTACTACTACTACTACTACTACTACTACTACTACTACTACCACCTCCACCACCACCACCGTTATTACTGCTGCTGCTGCTACTACTTTGTACTGCTAAAATTATTGCTATTCAGCCCAATGTCATTTTTGCTGCTGCAACAAGATGTTTGGTAACCGAACGGTTGTGCTGTAACTACTGGTAAATGGAGACCCTCCTCACGATTCTATGGAGATCCCCCTCACGATTTTTAAATGGAGACCCTCATAATTTTTAAATGGAGGCCCTCCTCACGATTTTTAAATGGAGACCCTCCTCACGATTTTCTGTGGACTTCCAGTGTGACGTCACGAGGTTCCCTGGATGACAAGCTTCGCTGGGCGTTCAGTCTGTACGACTTAGATGGCAACGGCTCCATTTCCAAGAAAGAAGTCATAGAAATCTTCAAGGTGTGTATAATGTCTTGGTCGAAGGGTAAATTCTTAAGTTAACAAGCAATTAAACTTATGTTCACTATTCAGCTTGGCCACAACTGTGTTTTCAATCAATGATGTTTTTATCTTAAGATCAACTTTACGGGATTGCTATTTTTAGGAGACCAACCCTGTCCGGCAAGCCGAGACTTATGTCAAAAGGAAAATGTAAAATTTTTTTGTTTGAATACATGTAATATTTCGGTGCCTTGCTTTAGTCAAATGTAGTCGAGCCTTGATCGTGCATAACTGCATATATACTTCATGGATACCTGATATATTCAATTATCACATGTTTAAAACCCAGCTTCCTCAATAATATCTATACAGTTTTACTTTCAGCAAAAGGTTATAAGAACTGCGATAGTAGAATAAAATGTAAAAAATATTCACGATCCGTTTCACGCGTTGGCTAGGAATGGGGATCCGACGCGTCGTATCTTTTTGAGACTGCTATGGGCATTAACGCTGTTATAAAGAATATGATACGGGTTCCCTTTCCAATGTCATTTCACTCATCCGAGTCTTGATCTTTTTTTGTCTTCTTTTCCTTTGGAACCGGTTGAAGGTTGCTGCAAGGTTTCAAGCCGTCCAAATTTGGCACATAAATAAAGACATAAACTTAAGATGCACATGTAATGACATTATGTAGAGACACCATGAGACAAAAAGCATTTATTAATATGATAGACGAAATAACACGAGAAGGCATTCTGGGCGCAACAACAGACCTCCCAATCTACTGTAGTCTGGTGAATCAGAACGTCAGCGGCAGAAGGCGGAAAATAATGCGACGAAAAATGGATGCTGATTTCAGCTTACAAGTGTCTTTTTTTGTCTCGGAGAATGCGACCGCCAGTATTGATCCGTACCATATTCATGGTATGTTGATCTTGTCACAGCAACGGTTGAAACGATCTCCCTGACTTCTCTCTGTGGTACGGCTTCGATTTTCCCTTCCAGCTCTACCTATTCCTGTGACGTTTTGACACTAAAGAAAGAAAGATGAATTTCATCCACCTGATATAGGACGCAGTCGATGCAAAAGAGCACGATTTGAAAATAAACAATGTGCGGTTACTTTGTGATGCGAAACGAGCCCAGTTTCTGCACGAAGGGAAAAGGGCATTGTAACATATATAATGTAAACAATTGTAATAAAACAATGAACTTACCGTGGATAAAAACTATACAATTGATCGTGGATCAATTGATCACTGCAAAGTCATCGTAATGCTATATAGTATTATAATTACCTTTTCCCGTCAGCTTTATTTTTGGAGGACGATGATAGCCTATTAAATAATTTGCACATCCTTTTTCTGCCCAAACAATGAACGCGGTGCGAATCCTGCGATCTCATTTTGTACAGAGACAGATAGACACGCTTCCTTTCTATTATTTTGTTTAACAAATACCCCAGATGATCTCTTATGAGGTTAGATCACAGGTTCTGTTTATCCCCGTGCTCTTGGCAGAGTGAGCCAGAACGTTTCGGCCCTGTGGCAAATAATCCAAGCTCACGGGGAACTATATATCCTGCAGTTTTACCTTCCCCTCTTCTTCTTCTTCTTCTTCTTCTTCTTCTTCTTCTTCTTCTTCTTCTTCTTCTTCTTCTTCTTCCCGGTTTTCATTAACTGAGGCAATTTTAAAAAGAGCAACCTTAATGTATTAACAAAAATAGGACTTGTATTAACAAAAAAGTACATCCGTTGCTGCCAGCTTTGCCAATAACAATAATACCTTTTCATTCCTCCGCCAGGCTATTTACAAGATGCGCGGCGGTCTAGGGACAGGGGAGTTGAAGATCGCACCGGATGTAGCCGCGGAGCAACTCTTCGAACGACTCGACAAAAATGGCGACGAAAAACTCTCTGACCTCGAGTTCATCGTGGGCGCCAAATCTTCGCCGGAAGTCTTGGGAATCCTGGAGACAGATATGGAATGATGTCGTGTTGTCCGCGAACAATGAACACAGAGTCGTGATCTCTTTTTTTTTTTTGTCCCCACAACGAGTATTTTTGTAACACGGCGCGATTTCTCCCCTGGGGGGATTTCTCCCCAAGGTATTCGATCCTCCCACAATACACTGCGAGCAGGACGCCATTCAATCATTGATTCGCGCGGCTCCCTAAAAGCCGCCTCGCAAAAATATGCAGTAGATAAAATATAAATTAATCCGAGGAGACGCACTTGTATTTAGTCCCCGACAGCACAATTCACAGCATTACATAATGAACGACAGACCAGACGCTTTTTTGGGCAAATTTCCTCCATAAAAAAAATAATGTATCATTTGTTATTACGATAAATGCTCAACTTCGCTTAAAGCACTGCATTTGTATCTTTTATTAAACACTGCCCATAGACGCACAACGCCAAATGCGCATTATAATAGGACCGGCATTATAGGACCAGTACCACAGAAGATTCAATTTAAATTCCCGTAAATATGTTAGTATCTGTTTTAAAGGTGTTAAGTAGATGCAGGACTATTAGTTAATATATCACGTAGCACGTCTTTATATATTATTTCGCCGGCACCTTCTTTCATGTGACAAGAACTACATATAGAGTATTGTACTTATTTTACCTATTCGTTTAAATTTTGTGTGTTAAACACAACGTTATGAATCAGATTGTTTTCAACGATTATGCTCTTATATGTGTCTTGTTCTCTCTCTCTCTCTCTCTCTCTCTCTCTCTCTCTCTCTCTCTCTCTCTCTCTCTCTCTCTCTCTCTCTCAATCAATGAAATGTGGATTTTGTGCAAGTTAACGTGATGGAGTGTCCTCGTGGTGACAGTGTCGTGTCGTATGCCTTACCACGAAAAAGGTATTGGTTACGTAAAAGTCACGAATGTAGAATGTTATGTAACGTACATGTCCCAGAACCCAAAATAACGATCTACATCGGGAACCAGGGATGGGGGATTAACCCCGGGGGATAGCAAAGTTTTATACGCCTGATTTGAGAAATATTACCAACGCTGCAGTTGTTTCTAACCAGTTGGAACCATGTACTTCATTCGTTATAAGAATGCTTCGCTGGTAGGTGGCAGTTACTATATATTATAATTTTATCAGCAGCATACCCAAAAAATAATAAATAAATAAAATGTGCAAGATAAGTGCCTTGATGCCTTGGAGAGGGTAGAGCGGGTCTTATTTTACGGTAATCACCCTCCTTTACTTAACAAACTAAAAGCACATGTAAACTATGTAACATATCCTCTACATGTACAGGCATTTGCAATGTTTTGGCATGACTTGAATCATGTGGAGGAAGTAATGATAGCCACGTGTACAATTGAAAAAACAAGCATCATATCTCGGACTAGTCAAAGTACCGTTCTGAATTTGGTCTCTTACGAAGTATTCAAACTGCGTGTGTAAGTGGGGTTTCAGACCCGTATCTTTGGTACAGTATGCTAATAGCATAGTATAGTGTAACGGCAGTCTGTTCAAGATTAACGTTATGTACACGATGAATGTTGTGAAAATGTTTTAATAAAAAGTTGCCAGAAAGGCGATTTTGCTACAGTGTATATATATTTATGTTGCCATGTCAGTGCTTTTATTTTATGTTACTGTGTTACTGCTTGTCTTCAATCCAAACAAACGTCTTATATGATAGAATGCACATGAAATGCGAAATTAAGGTATTTTTTTTGTAATGTAGTTACTCTCAACCAACGAATGGCCACTAAGAGAAATACTATAGACAAGAGGTCCAGGGATCTTAAAGATCCGATTGTTTAATACAGCAGCTAACTATTACTAGTGCATATGTGCCAATGACGAATTTGACCTAGTGACCCCCATCTATGAGTCCAAAAACTCTTGCCCCTCAGGCGTCTTATTCCAGTCTATAAGTACATCAACTATCACGGAAACCTATGTGCAAAGTTTGAAAACCATAGGAGTAGCTGTTTGCAAATTTTCTTCCCCGCCACCAATAACTGGTGGAAAGTTTGCACTGCAGACACAGAGGGCACTGGCTGGGTGACAAAAAACCTGGAGGATGCAACGCCATGCAGGAGCCGAACATGAGACAAGTTCATGCCCTATCATATGTCCCCGTGTAAGGAAAAAGAAAGAAAAGCCAAGTGCCACATTTATTTATTTTTTTTTTTTGTAAATCGTAATAGCCTGTATTCCACCGAGTTACCATATTTACCATACATAAAGTTTGGTGAAAATCAGATGAAAGGCGTGAGAGGAGTATAAATTTTGTAAACTGTACCAAATGACACTACTACTAGCCTATTGTGTGAACAAATATTTCTAGTGCCCTATTTTTTTAATATTGGGCGAGTAAATGGACTGTATTTTCCTATGACCAGAAAACTGACTAACGTGAAAATATCACGAAGTTTTAATTGGTGGAATTTGCGCGAAAATTGTAGGAGGAGCAGCGTTTTAAAATGTCCACTTTCATGTCTCATATCGAATATGAAGGAAGAGAAAAGTCACTATTTTTGTGAAAAAAGGACAAAAAACAACAGTCAAAAAAAAAAAAAAAAACAATGTTGTGGATATGGTGAATTGTTAGGTTGTAATTTGCTGTTAATCCTCTCAGTGTTTTCAGAGAAAAACAGAACAGACACAGAGAGACGGACTCCAGCGGCATGACAATAATACCTCTGCTGCGTAAATACACTAAAAGCTAAAATAAAATTTAGCTAACATCAGAGCTAAAATGAAATGTTGCGCAGAAGGTTTCGGAATTTAAGCCCTTTGCCAAGAATCATAAGTCCCCTTTGCTTTTGCATTGGATACTCTTCCCAGAATCATAAGTCCTCTTTGCTTTTGCATTGGATACACTTCAGGGTCGATCATGTATGCTTTAGTTAGTATAATCACCATAGGCATTACGTAGTATGAAGTCATGTTGTAGATTAAAAACACAGATTTAGTTTTGACATTTAGTGACACAGTGAGCATGGTAAAGTCAAGCGAAATATGACCTTGAAATTTTGATCGCCGAGGAAATTCGAAGAAGTTGGGTTGTCAATGAAAATATCCCCGTAGACAAACGGCAGCAGGTATTTAAACTGGGTGACTGTGTTTTTGGGCTATCCCAGACCCAGTGGTCCGTCTGTGTTCAGTGCGTATTTTAAAGCAGCTAGAAATAATAAGGTGAACAACAAGCCTTGATAGTCGTTTATTTACTGCAGTTAAATTTGTTAGTTTGCAGTGAAGAAACTTCAGAGTCGGACTCCGATTGGTATGTCAGTGGTGGTTGGGGCTTCCGTTGTAGTCGTTTCGTCATGAGGATTACCTGGGGGAGAACCAGGGTTGCCTCCCGTGCCTGGATAACGTCTTCTGGATCCGGAGGGGTTGTCATCGGCCCCAAAACCATTGCCGCTCGGGGCCTGAAATGGAATGAACGAAACGTTAATGAAAAAAAAAACATAGAAAGAAAATGAAAAGGCGGAAAGAAAGAACTAAAAAGGAAGAAGATAGAAATGCATCAGAAAAGAAATAAAGAACTGGAAGCACAGAAAAGACAGAAGGAAAGAAAGCACCAAAGAAATAAACAAGAGGTCCAAGGACCTTGGCGCTCTACTTGACAGCTGCAGTTGGGGTGACATAGGCAATTTTCTGCAGACTTGTATCAAAAACTCACTGCTGCAGACTAAATCAATTGAAATCTGGGTTAACTCTCACACAGTACCTCACTATGCATATATCAATTTTA
>JAAUYG010028933.1_pt1 | contig 22820 bp, 17 predicted proteins | sample 7278091 | NCBI WGS metagenome assembly JAAUYG01 (sample SAMN14350201, study PRJNA611818) | marine sediment metagenome | isolation source: surface marine sediment (0.6m) | place: French Polynesia: Moorea | collected 2018-08 | reverse complement strand
TTTGGATTTGACAATCCCTTGGTGACTACTGTGAATCAATGTCAAAATGTGCTCTTGCATGCTTCTGGGGATTATGATTCTCTCTCCCTTGAAGAGTATGCCATCATAGACAGAAATCTCTTCTCGGAAATCCCAATATGGTCGGAGCTCTTGTTCCAGCTTTGCATTTTCTGAAGGCCATCCACTGACAACTCTGTGATGTAGCATCTGAAGCTCTGCATCTCTGGATGTTTCATTCTTCAGCTCTTGAAATTGTACATCAGAAAACACTTGTGTGCATCAGTCAACATGTCAATGACGTCTTTGTACCCTGTGGGATGCAATCTGCAAGGTGGAAGGGGCTGGGCATGTGTTGTGTTTGGCATATAGACTGCTGATACAGTGCCTGCACCCAGGGTAGGTCCACGCTCCATCACAGCAAACTATCTGCTGTTGCTGCCACCATCATTGTGGAACGCCATGTCACTGTGGTGTTGGGGTTTACGTGTTTAAGAACACTAAAGCATACATCCTGTTCCAGGTCTGCATGAACCTTCCTTTGCCAGTTGATGGGGACAAGTAAGTGCTGGCTTGTGAATTATCACTGGCATGGCATTTGGGCGTATGTGAAGTGCTAAAGCACCACCCTTCATCAGAGGCAGGGGCTGGTGTTTGCACACATTGAAGGTGATTGGACCGTAGTAGTCGAGGAGCTACCCTTTGAGAGCATCAACACAACCCTCTGTAACAGTCCCTGGTGCACTGCTGCAGTGTGGTGGACACTGGTGGAGGATCTGGGTATGTCACAGGACAGGAGGCTTGCCACAGGAAGGCAAGTTTCCCTAGGTAGTTGGAGACATAGCAAAGCTGGTGCAGTGACTGGGATGAGCCACAAATATCCTTGATGGTGCCTGTTGCGCCAAGGTCTTCCTTGAGTGGCTGCATCTGCAGCTAAATTCGGATGAGATATTCTTTGCTTTCACACGTAGAGAGCGAGCTGACAGAAGGGATGTAATGGTGCTTGGCAACCAGTGTTGGACATCATGGACAAGTTGACACAGTATAAGTTGGAGGTGTTCTGCACGAGTGCACCGAATATGGCATGATCATCATGATCTTTGCAGTCACCAAAAACAATGGTTGGAGTTTGGGGTGGCATGTACGCCCCACTTCTACCCCACCCCCAAACACCCCCACCCTCTTATCATTGAACATGTAGTGGCAGTGCACAGTTGGTTGTACACAAATTCTGCACTGTCATACTCATCTGTTCGAAACGCTGACACATTGGGATGTTTGGAGGCAGACTTGCTTGCAGATCCCTGAGGGCTTTTAAACACTTGATGACTTATGCTGGATGTGATCCAAGCACCACATGCACAGCACTTGCTAATGGCCTGTTGCTGAGCATGATGACCAGGCTTCACAGTCCTAGAGCGAGCCTTCCGGTCATTGTTTGGGGCATTATTATTGGGATGGGTCACTACATGCCCAGCATTTGGCAGCAGATGTTGCTGGTCTCCTCTTTTGGTGACCTAGCTTGCCCAGCTCTTATCTGCAATGGAAACCAACAACGTCTCCTCCAATCTTCTGTTTTTCACCTAACAGGTCTGGCAGAATCTCTTAGTCTGCAATACCATGTACATGTATATTAGATTGTCCAGAATGATCTTGTCATTGAAGTTGCAATTGCGTACGCCTGTTCCTCTGAGCAGCAGGCAGTGTACTGGCAAAGGACCATCTGACCATGAAGGCTGATTCAAGAAGGTGCAGATGCCAATCCCTGCTGAATGAATTACCTTGTCCAGCTTGGTGGTGGAAACAAGTATACTCTCATCCTTGACAGCCATATACATGATATATTTGATAGTTCCAAGCTGGTTTGACTTAGGCATCCTAGTGACATCAGCTTTGGTGTCTTGCATCATATCTGTGCGCAGGTAATTTTTGTAGCAATAGAAGAGGTCTGTCGAGAACATTTCAGTTACTGTGAGTGATCCCCATTCCAATCTTGTAATGTCCCATTGTCTTATGAATACTGACCACTGTCTGGGATCCAGCCTAAAGCAATTAGGTCCAGATTCACTTTATGCAGGGTGGGGTGGTATGTGTGCTAGTGCAGAGTGCATGAGTGGGCATATTTATCATGAATATGGAGCACTGTATTCATGGCTGCATGCCGTGAGTGCTTCTCCCAGGTCTTGAGATTTCCACTCGCATCTGGCCACCAGACAAGTCAGCTGGGGCATCCTGAGGCTTGCTGGGAGGAATCTGTGCAAATACGTGTATATTGGGGCGACACTCACAAGAAGGGAGTCCCTTCGTACAATGGATTTAGGGTTAATAAATGAAAGCAACATCTTCCATGAAGAAACAGCTTACCTGGTACTTCCAAAAGAGGACTCCTACATGTACACCTGCAACACACACATTTAGAGACATGGTTATAATGATGGGATACATAAACATGTACACTGATGGTTAGCTATTGATGTACCGGTACATATATCTTAAACAATCAAATTTTCCCATTGTCTGATAACTATTTACATGTATATTCGAACAGTTCCAGTGGAAAACTTCAGATTTTACAGGATTCAACACGTAGTAACTCATGTGCACTGTACATGTGCTTCAAATAATACTGTATATGTACATGTGATATTTGGTATTGGTTACCATTTTAACATGTTAACGCCAGAATTAGAAATGTACTTTTGGAACATATTTTTTTTCTAAAACAAAACTGTTTTTTTTCGACTGTTGCTATGATCTTTTTGCAACAGAATTAGATCAACACTGAAAGTTCTAGAAAATGTATGGTCCATTGTGAATTAGCCTAGACGTACAATTGTAGATGTCTCACTCAGGACTACCAGGAGATGTCTGGCAAATGGAAGGATGTATGGATAACCAGCTATCCATATCTCAGCAGTTCCACCAGGATGTGATACATGGGTTGCAGTTATTGGATGAGTCGCATACAATCTCTGAGGTGAGAGGGCACATGTAACCACATCATACATGCGTGTACATTGTACATGTATATGCATGTAAGTTTGTATATTTGGATTACAAAACAACATGTGACTAACTTGACTAAGACAGGTGCTTTTATAATGATTTAAATGACTAGTATGGTTAATGACTAATATATGGTACTTAATCATTGTTAATTGCTAATATATGGTAATTTGTGATGGATGTGATTTAGGAATACTGGTATTTACCTACAGAATCTCAGAATATTAATAAAGGCTATGAATTTAGAACCATGCATCTTATTCCAACCAAGTGATAACCTTTAACATGTTTTTAACAGTACTGCTGTATGTGTTATTTCTTTATGATGTATACCAAGATATTATAGACTAAACCTTAAAGCATCAGTCTTAGTGCACTATACACACACTGCTACAGGATATCCCCGGAAGGATGACCTCACAGGTCTGTTGCACTGCTGGTGATAACAGACCCATATAATCTGATAGATTAGGCTAACCAAGACATATGTCCCAAAGACTGTTGCTTTGCTGTTCAAGTACATACAGTCCACCAACAAAGAAAATTATAATCCCTTTTCCTGTACAATAAAACATTTCCAGGAATCGATGTGTGCAAATATCTGACATGAATGGTGCAAGTACATTCCGAAGCCTTTTAAAGCACTTTGCAGATAAGTAAAATAAACTACATATGTACTGTAAATTGTTATTATTAAATTTGTGGTTATACTTTGATATTAATCTTATGACTTTTCCTTTCATACTGTACTGCAATGATGCTGTATCAGGAGCCTATACCTGGCACTGAATGTCTTAAGAAAACCATCCCAGGTGAGCTGACTGGTGTAAATTGGTGTTTTAATTCTCCTAATTGTAAATGAATTATTGAATGAATTAAGTGCAAATAATTACAGTTAGTATTGTAGGCATTACAACCTTACATAGAAAAAAATTTAATGTGAAAGCAAATCAGCTATTGTGGGTGAATAAAGGTTCAAACAGATTGGGGGGATTACACAGCAATATATACATATATACATGTATGCTATGTGCATCTGTGTTTGAAATGGATTTGCTTGAGTGGGTTATAGCCTTTCTACTTCATATGTCATCTTTTACATGTTTTAACCCTAAAACTTTTCATGTGAAATTTCTACAATTTTATCATGCTCTGAGACATGATGTCGGAGGTTTTAAACTAGTCATGTTGCATTTCATTTTTGGCCATGTAGAGGCCTATATGTACACTATGTGGACCTGTTTAGAACACAGCATGCTGCACAGATCATTTGGAATATATATACACAGAGTGGTGATATTATAGCTAGCAAATATATGTAGGTACCCATATCGAAATTTTCATTCCAGGCGTAATACAGATCCCATTACCTTTTCCGAACATGGGTCTGGATGATGTGCACCAAATATCTCCTCACAACAAGGCGATGATGCGTACATCTGGAGAGCCACATCTGGATCAGGCCCAGCCAGTGGTGCCTATACAGCTAGTTCCCAACCGTAGTCTGGTGGTAACCCCCACAGATCCAGAGACTCCTGTTTCTGGTGAGCCATATCTGGATCAAGCCAAGGCAGTTCTACCAAGACAGCTAGTTCCCAACCAGACTGTGATAGTAACCCCAACAGATCCAGATGCTGCTCTTAGTGTTGAGCCATATCTGGATCAGATTAAAGCGGATGTACCACGACAGCCAGTTCCCAACCAGACTGTGATAGTAACCCCCACAGATCCAGAGACTAATGTTTCTGGTGAGACATGCCTGTATCAAGCCCATGCAGTTGTACCAAGGCAGCTATTTCCCAACCAGACTGTAGTGGCAACTCCCACAAATACAGAGACTATTGTTTCTGGTGAGCCATTTCTGGATCAAACCCATGCAATTGCACCAAGACAGCTAGTTCCCAACCACACCGCGGTAGTAATCCCTACAGATCCAGAGACTACTGTTTCTGGTGAGCCATATCTGGATCAAGCCCAAATTGTTGTACCAACAGAGCTAGTTCCCAACCAGACTGTAACAATAACCCCTACAGATCCAGAGACTATTTCTGGTGAACCATATCTGGATCAAGCCCATGCAATTGTACCAAGACAGCTAGTTGCCAACCACACTGTGGTAGTAACCCCTAGAGATCCACAGACTACTGTTTCTGGTGAGCAATATCTGGATCAATCCCAGGCTGTTGTACCAGCACAGCCAGTTCCCAACCAGATTGTGATAATAACCCCCACAGATCCAGAGACTAATGCTTCTGGTGGGCCATATCTGGATCAAGCCCATGCAATTGCACCAAGACAACTAGTTCCCAACCACAATGTGGTAGTAACCCCTACAGATCCACAGACTACTGTTTCTGGTGAGCCATATCCGGATCAAGCCCAATGTGTTGTACCAAGACAGCCAGTTCCCAGCCACACTGTGGTAGTAACCCCTACAGATCCAGATACTACTGTTTCTGGTGAGCCATATCCAGATCAAGCCCAAGCTGTTGTACCAACACGGCGATTTCCCAACCAGACTGTGACAGTAATAACCCCCAAAGATCCAAAGACTACAGTTTCTGGTGAGCCATGTCTGGATCAAGCAAAAGCAGTTGTATCAAACCAGGTAATTCCCAACCAGACTGTGACAGCAAACTCCATGGAGCCAGTTCCTGTTCACCTCCATGAATCACATGAATCATGTGAATCTGAATTCAGAGCGCAATTTTCAAATCCGAATAAAGTTTTTCATTCTGTACATCATGTGTCGCATCGGAAGGGTAATTCTACAGCTAGTGTCATGTGGAATAGACAACCATTTCCAAACCAAAATTGGATGTTTGGTGGTGCTACATGTAGATGCATGGCTCCAATTCTTAACTGGACAGCACGTCATTCCAAAAAGTTATCAGGGGTTCCATATCATAGTCAGACAGTTACTTCTGGATTTGTAGAGCCGGTGTATCATGACCAGACAGTTAGTTCCAGACAGCAAACCCAAAATCAGAATGTGATAGCTGGTTCCAGACAGCTAGTTAGAAATAAAAGTCGGAAATCTGGGTCTATATGGCTAGGTGTAGGCCAAAAGTCAACATCTGAATCCAGACAGCAAACTCCAGATCAGAATCTGACAGCTGAATCCAGACAGCTAGCCCCAGATGAGAATCTGGCAGCTGAATCCAGACATCAAACTCCAGATGAGAATCTGACAGGTGCATCCAGACAGCTAGCCCCAGGTCAGAATATGGCAGCTGAATCCAGACAGCAAATTCCAGATCAGAATCTGACAGCCAAATCCGAACAGCTAGCTCCAGATCAGAATCTGGCAGCTGAATCCAGACAGCAAACTCTAGATCGGAATCTGGCAGCTGAATCCAGACAACAAGTTCCAGGTCAGAATGTGATAGCTGGATCCTGGCAGCAAGTTCCAGGTCAGAATGTGACGGCTGGATCCAGACAGCCAATTCCAGTTCAGAATTTGACCGTTGGATCCAGGGAGCAAATGCCAGGTCAGACTCTGATAGTTAGAACCAGAATAACAGCTCCAGATCATAACCTAGCAGCTGTATCCAGACAGCAAACTCCAGGTCAAAATCCAACAGCTGTATTCAGAGAGCAAACTCCAAGTCAGAAGCTGGCAGCTGGATCTAGACGAGTAGCTCCAGATCAAAGTCTGACAGTTGGATCCACTTGTCCAAGACAGCGAACCCAAAAACGAAAACGTAGCAGTGATAAGTCTGTACCCTTCTTATCATCTCACAGTGATGGCAAATGCAAAAAAGTCAAGGGACGAAAAGTTCCACAGGTGCATAACTTTTGACCCGGTTCCTGGATATTTGTTAATTGGCAGTAAATTTTGCAATTGTTCTGATTGATATTTGGCATGTAAGCTGATATTTCATGTAGCCGTTCATTTGTTAGTGTCCATCAGTTGTAACTTGTGTTCAGCAAATCATCTTGTGCAAGGTGTTTATGGGAATTTTCTGCTTAAAATACATGTACACATGTATATAGCTGGTTTATTACTTCAGGTTTATTAGTTTACTTTTTTGTCTATGTATCTGGGTATATGTCTCAAAAACTATTTAACCAAATAACTTCATTTATGCTGGGAGCCAACAGCCCTGAGACTGATCCATGGAAGACATTCAATTTTGAAAAAAAAAATGCCTTGGGTAAGGGTGGGTGTGGGTGGTCCAAAGTTTTGGCCCAGTGCTAAGAGAGTCAAGGGAACATTCTTCAAGTGTATCATTTGCTTATCACCTTTGCAAGATAGGTATCATGGTTATACCAGGTTACATGTACCACATGTACTATAGGAAGTCATCTTATACGGTGTCCATATCTTGTAAAAGAGCTGAGTTCGGCCATATGTTACCGATAAACACTTAAATTGGAAGTCATATATATGCACAGTCCAGCTGCACCATTAGATTTGACCTTGAATGACTTTGAATGGTCAAGTTCAAGGCCACTCAGATTTGGAAGGCTTATATCTTGTAAAGGAGCTGAGTTAGGCCATATGTTAATGCTAAGTACTAATAGGAAGTCATATGGGGAAACCATATACATGTATGTCATTACAGTTGACCTTAATTGACCTTCAGAGGTCAAGTTCAAGGCCTCATATTTCAAGCCATTACATTATATCTCAAAAAAGTATGGTTGGGGTATATGTTAATATATTGACCACTAATAGGGTGATACATGGGGAGTGGGATGCCGCCAGCTGCACCAAAAGATATGACCTTGAGTGGTTGACCTTGAAAGATCAAGATCAAGGTCACTGACGACAGGGTAAATCAGACATATCAAGCCATTCTTTAGCTGAAAGGAATAATGTTAGAGCATAGACATAAATATTGCTCTTCTTTATACAAATGGAAGGTTTTGGCACTCAGCATGCTCAGGGTTTTCCACTGTCTTTCTCGTTCAACTTAATTTACTGAATTTTAACATGTTTAACATAAATTCACCCAGTATAATGGTTGCAGGACCTTAAAATGAATTCGTTATAGTCTTTTAAGTTGATTAACATTCTACTTTCCAGGATGCACATTGCCAACATTTACAGGACTTAACAGCTTACCAAGCACATCTAAATGGAAACAGCTTATTACCAGGTATACATGGATCATCTGTACATGTATATAGTGTAATTAAGCCCTCAAATTGGTATTTGTGGGTTACTGGTGTTTTTATATAGCACATTTCGAGTACTTATATTTAGGGTTTGACCAATCATACATCGCTTGCAAAGTACACTAATATCCAGACAACATGTACCGGTACTGCTAATGTTAAAGTCCTGCCAAAGTTCAACCATATTATATATTTGTTTTGTGTTAAAAAACATCAGCTACTGACTGGAAAAGCTATTATAGTACTGTATTAATATCCATGGTAATTTAATTAATTTAATCTTGCAGTAATAGTCAGATTGCCTGAGTATATATGCACTGTTGTTCGAGTGTCAACTAAAAGGAACTGAGACCAATGTTGCAATCTCTAGGTTACTTATCAGGCCACTAAGATATTTCTGCTTGATCATTTCATCATATTCATTGAGAGAGCTTCTCGCGTTTCGTGAATGTTAACTGGAACATTAAAACATATGATGCTGTCAGTGACATCATCAATGGAACAGTCTAAATCCCTGTTTTTTCTCTCCCTATAATGGCAAAAAGTAACCCATTCGGGTACAACAGGGAAACATATCATCCAGCCACCGGTTATCCCAGGACACAATGAGGTAATTGGTTTGGGGTCGCTTAATTGATGTAAATCGGAATATAATTGCTAGCTACATGTACATGTAAGTGGAACATTTCCAGAGTATAAATGTGTTGTCACAGCTACCTACATTGTATCTTTAAATAAACAATTAATAGCCAATGAATGAACATATGCTAGTATCAAGCTAGTAATTCATGCATTTGGAATTAATAACTCACTGTTACCGTTGGGTGAACTGATGCATGACTACTGGGTAAGAATTTCAGAACTGCTATATACCGGTATCTGCATGCATTATTTAAGAACTTTGAGTAGGAGGACATGTACAATGTACACATGTGGTTGAAGTCTAGCCTTTGGCAAGGGTGAAAATTAAATGCTTACTATGAGGTACTTCTGAGGTTCAATGGCTTCAGTTGATTCTGAATTGCCATGTACCAGGCGATCTTTCTGTTAGCCAACACATGCATGAGATACATGTAGGAGAGGAGCTATGACAACGATCGTTTCTGTTGTCAGTGCATACTGCACAACCACTAGCCAAGAGAGGGACACACAATACTACCAGTACTGACAACTGCTAAATGCATCATTGTCCTTTGCTTAATTACAGTTTCCTGGTCTATTGCCATATTTCCCTCCAACTGAACGTCTGCTGGCCCAAATGGTCTCCGGTCGAGAGAATGGTTTTGGAGATAGGCAGATCAAGAACCCAACTCAGCAAGTGTTGTCGAATCTTCACCTGTGCCATGTATGCCGAATGACCTTTCAGACGGAAAGTGCCTTCAGGGAGCATATCCGTCTACACCTTAGTTTTCAACCCTATGCTTGCAGTATTTGTAGGCAGCAGTTCTATTCCATAGAGGAAAAGCTTCAGCACAATTGCTCTAAAAACAGTTGAGAAATGAGGCCACAATTGTGTTATAGAAACATTAATTGGGGTATTGCCTGTCATATTACAAACTATTGTGCTTTATGATATAGGGTAAAATACAATGTACATGTAGGTACATGTATATACTGTACGTGTAATGGTATATGCTTATGTCCTTTTCATTGGTGTTTATGAAAGAGCTTGTGTATTTTGTGAAACCGTTCACATTGCAAGGACTTCTCAGACGTAAAATATACAACAGTTATTTGAAAGTAACGGCTACTGGTAAAAACAATGTAATTTAACATATGTGATTAGCCATACATGCAGTTCAGTTAGGTTAGTTGAGTTAGCTCAGAATGTTTGGTGAGTTTAAGGGATAAATTTAAGGTACATTACTGTGATGATGCCATACACATGTAATTTAATGAATACCGGTATTTGTAGATTATATAAGCGTGGTTGTAAACACTTACATTAGGGTGAAGTATAAAAGCTATAGCATGACAGTATCACCATTATTATGGCATGAAGATAACGTACTTGTATATACATGTACACAGTATACAGCACTGACTTTGTGGGTGGGTGTAGCTTTTTCCGAGGCCCATTGGACATATTTGACTCCCATCAAAAGCACTTGACTGAATGTTTCACTTTGTGTAGCAAAATGGAAGCAAATAGGAGAGAACATACATGTACAATCTACATGTATAGCGAAATTTTCTAATGTTCAACCGCATCTAGAACATTAACTTTGCCCTGTGTTAGTTTTGTGCTACACAAAACATAGTACTGTAGATTTGTTTAATAGTACTTGAAAATAGCTGCTGGGTTGTCTGCTAAAATATACAGTCTATGTACATGTACATCTAACAGTGCAGCACTATGAAATTAGAATGGGTAATGTAGTTCATCAATTATTGTGCACTTGCCTGTGTCGCCATCTAGATTATAGCGATAGCGCAAAGTTTATATTGAACATATCTATGTGTACATGTGTTACAGTAATGCTTTTGCACAAAAGTACATGCAAGTGTACACTATTACAAACTATGTTGTACATTGATGCGTTCAAACATATGTAACCAATAAATGGAAAATTATTTTTTACATTTATTTTACCATAATTGTTTCCCTATAAGTTTTGGCAGTGACTTGTCATATTCATTCCACTAAGCACATGGTGACTTGTAGAAAATCTTAAATGGTTAGCTGAGGAAAACAATATTTAAATTACCTGTAAATGTTCCTTGCAGTTTTATGCCGACCATGCCAAGAGCTGGATTGCTCTTGGAAGGACAACAGAAACCATAACTGAGCATTTATTAGAGCATTCAAACTAATAGAATAAGTATGGTAACTGTAAGCGGTAGCCAGCTTTGCATATAATACCAAGCGTTTTGATATTTCTTCAGGACAAGGCATTACAGTGCTTGTATAAGGCACAAAGTAAGCTATTCAACATCAAAGTTTATTTCATGAAACTCCAAAACCATTACTTGCTCAGAGTACAAGAATATCACAGCATCTTGATGGCCTCATGGTACATTATCTGCAACATACATGTTCTTCAGTCTCCCATTTATGTTTGAAAGTATATGTACATCCCACCAGAGTAAGCGCGGGAGTAGGCGTTAACTTCCCTACCAATTACTGCAGCACAGGCAGAGACCAGGACACCCGGTTGACCCCAAGTAACAACACCTGTAAATGCATTTACATGTAATGAAATGACCCCAAATCAACTTTAGTATTACAATGTACATGTACATGTACCATGATGGTAAGTGCATTTGTAATTATATAATGACGCTGCTTTTCACATACTTTCAAGCTCATGAAAAAATATAATACTATACTTATTACCAGTACTAAATTTTATGTATATTACATTGAAAAATTAACATGTACATATAACTTAAGGCCTAACACAATAGAACTTTCTGGTTCTCTGTACACAAATACAGTATTTTGTAAAGGACACATAAATGATCTGTGAATACCTTCTGTTGAAAACAAACCATACTCATTATGCATTCTCCAAAATGGGGTACATGTACATGATGTAACTGAAGTTAAAGCATTACGCATTCTCCGAATTGTAGTACATGAAGTTGATTAACATCACTTCCATTACCACAAATACCTAGGAGAGAGAATGGTTAATTGATGAGTAACAACTACATATTTATAATATGTCTGGTTCGTGCAGTTATAAGAGGGAAACTTGAGCTACATGTACAAATGAGTTTAATGTGGTTAAAGTCTACTAGACTCCTATCTATATGTAATACATGTTCTAGTGATCCCAGTCACATTTTGCTGTGAAGAACACTTTGTTTTGATATTGGACATCTTCCATGGACATGAAAACTGGAAATCTAAAACTACATGTATATATATTAACACCTATGTACTGGCATATGTACACCATGATCATCATGATGTTTAGGTCTTGTTACAGAAGCCTAATACAAAACTGTTGGTAGCTCTATTGGGATACTCTCATGAACAAAACTAAATTTATATTTAAAATTACGAGGCAATGCACCAGGCACACCATATAATGTACAAGTCAGTCAGAAAACATGTTCGACCTCAACAGCTGAAGAAACCTCCATCAAACTGTTCACGCAATGTGGTGTTGAATGGCAGCAGAAGATTGCATAGATAAATCATTAAAGAGGGATAAAGATATATAGAACTCCCATTAGACAGGGTCTATACAACATGGATATCATAATTAATATCTTTACCAACCATCAGAGATTCCAATCAAGTGCTGCATGTATATACAGACCCGAATATTTTATACATTTCCAGACTATTAAAAGTGGGGCAATAGTGTGTTGTTGGAGAGAATATGTACAGACAAACCTGCCAGATGCCATCATCTAACACTTGATATTTTTACTGTGAAATTTCTATGAAACAGAAGCTGTGGGTGCTAATATATCATCCAAAGTCCGATTGCATTTATAGAGCTACATGAAGATTTTGTTACCACAGGTCCACAGGTCGACTTTCCAATGAAGGGTACAAGTTACTACAGAACTACAACGAAACCTTAAATCGACACTTTATGAGATACTGTTCTCTGATGGAGGGAACTGATGCTCAGTAAATAATAAATGATCCCCTTACTTTATTATTTATTTCTACAAAGTGCCCAAGTGCTAATCAAGCAACCTATAGGAGCCACACAATTTAGTTCTTGGGGCACTGTGATATACGCACATGCTTTATAAGGCTTAGTGCTTTCTTCAGTAACATATACGTACAGTCAAAACACCACAGTCGACATTTTGCAAGAAGGTGCGGGGTATCAACGTACATTTTCATGCTTACCGACTTCATTAGACCAGTGAATTTGTAGGCCTGCTATGGCTTTAATTCAAAGAGCGGGTTAACTTTTACGATACAAAATGTAAATACATGTGTGGTTAACTATATACATGTATTTGCTGTTTTTGGATCAATCAATGATCTACCTTGTTTCCTGCCAAAATATATACTGCATTCCTCTAGTCTTCGTTGTCATAAACAATGATAAATATAATGTACTACTTCTTCAGTAGTTATTCTAAAGACGTGGCTTCTAAAACAGCTGGAGAACTGCTAGATTTTCTTTCAGTTTCTTTCTCCTGCATTGCATTGTCTGTCGATGATTCATCCATCTTGCTTTCCAGGTCTACGACAGGGGTAGGATGGAGAATTGCGGTGGTGCTGTTTTCTGATGGTTGAGGCAAAAGCAGGGGTTGGTGCCCATTAGCCTGCAGGCCACTGGTCACTTTGTCCATATCATCCACGAGGGATAGCGTTGTTTTATTGGCACAGAGATTCTGTGTGCAGGTATCTGTCGGGCTCAGCGGCGCTTCCACATTCCTTGCCTCTGCGATTAATCTCTTTACGCCAACCATCCACTGGCCAACCTGAAAATCCAATTTAAAAAAAGTAGTTACAGTGAATCTGTTTCATTTAGAAGTATGTATCATGTGCATAGCTTGGACTACACTTGGCTTCTGAATCAGTTAATTAGAATTCCTGCTGAATTATTGGAATGAACAAGCAAGTTTGAACGTACATATCAGGCGCTGATAACATACAAGCGAAAACAGCATATGAAGGGAATTATCCAGAAAAAAAAATCTGGTTGTTTTTGATGCAAACTTCTACTTCCAACAAAAATTACTAATTCAATTTATTTTCTACAACATGAACAACTGTTCAAAACTAAAACAAATATACCCCACACAAACCTCTGAAACATGATCCATCATGAGTTCCAGGTGCAGTTTGTGGGCCAGATGGCAGTTTCTTTTGTGTAGGGCTGAAACAGACATAAGGTACCAATATAGCTGGTTGAAATAATATTTCCTGTCTGCTGGATATGTGATTTAATTTAGCATCTGTCATTGCATACAGGTAAAATTTGTGACAGATGCTACATTTTCGTTACACGACAAAAAAATGTTCACAACACATTTTCTGCATGTATGTATATTTACGGGTATTTGGGTCTTAACAACATAGTAACATTAAATTCAATCTGTTTAATTAGCATGATTAGTAGACAAATGTTAGTTATCAGATGAAACCTTCTACCCAGAGGAGATCTTTTATTGTCTTGTGGTTTGGGCAGATTGGTTTCAAAGGAAACTTCAAATGCAAAAAGTTGATTAAAGGCTTTGATTAACATGGATCTCGGCTTGGAAAAGACAATACATGTAGTTGTCATATTAATTAGTGGACTTGTTTGTGTTTCCGAACTTAAAAAAAAACTTTTCTGAAAGATGGCCCCAGAACTCAAACAGAAATTTTGATGAAGAAAGGAACATCATGATCATAATGATGCTATACATGTGTACTTCTATGGAGAACAGATTATTTTACCTACATTAAGTTAACACAACGATATTACACACACAATGTCTAGTATGCCCTTTTAGTCGAGTAAAGAATTGTGGAAATCGAATATAATTTTATACCTGTTGCCAGCTGTGCCAATGTAGCCTTCACTGGATATGAGATCTTTCCACTTTGCCACATGGTTGACAGAATTTCCAGTTTTTTCCTAATTTCCTGTGTCACTTTTGCCTGAAAGAGAGTCAAGACACATGAGTTTGTAAGTTCTCCATTGTATCTGTCCCATTGTAACGGTCTTCAATCTACTTACAGCTTCCCGGTTATGTGGACAAGTGTTAAAAAAACTTTTTCCATTATTATCTTGCATCCACTGTTCACTATAGTGGACTAATATTCCCAACAAAGATCTTGTCACTGTTATGAGATTTCGCAGACAAGTTATCTGTCAATAAAGTGAAATCAGCATAATGGTTAGCAGGTTGGAAATTCAAATTTGCTGAGAAATGTTGGAAGCCTGTTCCATGTGTTAAAAAAAACAACAGTATGATGCATGTATGCAACACTGGAAGTACATGTAGATAAAACGTTGCATTTATGTGTTTGACAAGTTCAAATGTAGATATCGTTCTCGCAGCAGAAGCCGTGAAAGAATTAGATGTTTTCACCACCATTCTACCTGAATATGTGGTTCACAGTCTTTGCATGTTCTCTGCAGTCGACCCATCACAAAATGAAACATCTGTTCATCGTCATCAAAATTTGGTATTTCGTATTCCTCATCAGCTGGCATGGTGTTAACCGGCTGGTTGGTTATAGGATTGGTTGCCATGGAAGCCACTTTGGCGATGGGCGAGTCCTCTTTTGGACTCATGCAGGGCACAATGATAGGTGCTGCATATTTCGGTACCTCTGTGCTGCCCGCTGGAGGGAAGAGAACAACTCCGCTGGCTGGAGACTTGCTTTCTGGGGGGTCAGCCACAGAGAGGGGAGTTGGAATTGGAACAGCCGGCACACTGGTTGCTGAAATAGAAAGTCAACAGTTGACAGTTTTGCTAGAAATATTAGGAGCTTTATTTACATACTCAACAGGGTTCATCCTTCATGTAAGACGATCATGAAAACTTAGTTTGTTTTTTTTTACCTGAAGAAGGAGGCTCAGGTGCGATTCAAACCCCAGCCTTATTTCCGATAAAGAAAAATATCTAATGCCATATAGCATACCAAACCTGTTAGGAGCGCCTCTACTGCTTTTGCCACTGCGGCTGCTGGAATTGTTAGCTGTTTGGTCCATATTTCAGCTCTCTGCTCGATATCCTTCAATGCAGTTACAAGGCAAGGCTTGTGCCTCCTACAGCATGTACAGGTGAGTAATACTCATACAGCACATAGTGGTGAGTTCTATGGTGATGTCTTACATGAGGGAACTACCCTTGATAGGTGGTGTATTGGCATGGTCAACATGTTTCTAACTGTTACATGAACTGCAAACATGGTAAATATACTGAGTGTCTTTGGTATGCTTTTGTATCTTTGGGTAAATTGTCTTTCCCATAATCAGGATAAAAATAATCATCAGACTACCACACATATTGGTTATCTGGTACCACACTTACCTATCTGTTAAATTAATCCTTGCATTTTTTTTAACTACTAGTACATTAATACATTCACAACTTCACATGCGTGATGCAATACCTCAGCTAAACTACACATGTATATGTATAGATACTCATTTTGTTCTCACGGTTCTCAGTCATATTACCGGTAAATATGTTAAATACCATGATGAGATTTTATCATGTTTATTGTTGATGGGACAGGATTAATTTGTAATCCTTCCCATACTTTCGGCCATCACTGGTCTTCTCCACGGGTGGTGACACAGGTCTTCTGGACATGCAAGCTAAATACATGTATATCCATGCTCACCATCATCAGGTGAATTTGCAGTAGCATTGTCTTGCTGAGATGATCCAGCAGCAGCAGCAGGTGTAAATATACCAGGATGACCTACTCTCTTGGTGAGAAGAGATTTCCTAGGGGATTGCTGCCTGTTAGGGTTAGACGAGGAGGCATGGAGGAACACTGGTGGGTCATTCCAGCCACGTTCTGTGTTACCTGCAAATTAAAATCAAACTCAGGTATGGTTTCACAGCAAACTTGAAAAGAATTCATGAGAATTATGGCATGTTGGGTATCAAAATAACAATAACAATATTGATTTGCACAGCCCAACTACATGTATGCATGTCTATGCGCTTTATGTATACAATTCAGTTATCATTATCACTGGCACCCCTGTACACATAAATCAACACCTGCTCCATCCCCAACGCCGTACTAGTATATAACTCAGATATATGCCACACAGTGACACATATCTCTCTGAATCAAACACATAGATAAGGCTTTATCTCTTAAACAAACTTATGGTCCGTTTACCATGAATTAAGTTGATTGATGCATAATCCAAAAATGCCAGGTTTCCGCTAGGCAAAAAACCCCCCAGTGTCATTGGCTCACATTGATGCTATAGACAGCACAGTCACACGCCAAGGCTGCCTTCAGTATCAGAACACCCTCACAAAACAGTTTTCTAAAAAGTTTCTCTATAAACAATTGTTGCAGTTGCTGCACAATGGAAATAACATTTCGAAAATGATCATCATGATCAGATGTCACTTTAATAAAAAAAAATATACGATTTGTATAGAACACATGGCAACTCATGCTTTTCCTAGTTTTCAATACATTTTAAAGTGGAAGTATAAAGGTCGTTCAGTAGGCAAATGATCCGCAACATTCACAAACGTTCTAGTGCTGAATGCAGCCCTGTTTGCCAAGGGCCTTTAGCAAAGGAGGCAAACTGTGTTTGGATATGAGTCTTAGCATGACAAGGAAGGCGGACGATATCAACAGTTGATAATATTTATGCAGATAATTTTTACATTACTTGAATTTGACTTACACGTGAAAATGCAATCAAGGAACAATTTAAGAAAAAAAAAAAAAGTTGCCATCTTCTATATACCGGTAAACCGGAAATAGGGGAGTGTTATTTTCCAAAATGATGTCATTACTGAAATGTCATTTCCGTTGCACAGCAAACACATCACTTGTCCACTATAGAAATATGCTTTTGGAAAACTGTTTTGTGATAGCATTCTAGTTGACTGAATGCGAGGATACATTTTAAAGTGGAAGTCAAATTTAAAAGTTTATCTACATAGATTTTCAAGTGTTGTATCATCAACAAGTCATTTCAAATGATCCGCAACATCCTTTGCCTACTGATGATTCCCTAATGAACAACCTGGGCCGAATTCAGAGTGTTCTGAATCTGATACTGAATGCAGCCCATGCAGGTTGTCCAGCAGACAAATGATGTGCAACGTTTGCAAACGTTCATGTACTGAACGCAGCCCCCCGGGCATCACATATCGAGGATTCAAACTTATGCTGCTACTCTGGTACTTAATCACAATTTTTGATATTGGTTGCTATCAATGTGCCAATTAACCGACTACATCATGAAATAACCCCTGCTCTTAGCCCAATAGGACTCTCTATACTACATGATCTATATCACGTAGTATAGAGAGTCCTATTGGGCTACCCCAGCTCTCTGCTTTAGCCCCCCATTGGCGATTGCATGCTTTTTGGTAGCCTACGTAGTAAGCCCCAGCCACGGATACTGTCTAGCTTTTTGGCTGGCATCATAATGCAATCGCAGGCTTAAAAAGGAGAAGCGGTATCACAATATAGCCCACCAACCATGGCCCACTCCCCCATTCAGCCCCCGCCCACCCCCGTGCCCGCCCCCACACTGCTCGGTCCACTGCTCAATGTTTACATTTCTTAGGCCACTTGTCAGGGCAATATACCCAATTATCGCTCAATCTGCAGCTAAATTGATACTTTAACATCTTCCAGTATCCATTTGTGGTTTTAACAGAAGATAAATTCATACGTCGCTTAACATTGTTACAACAAAAATAAAGATCTGCGTCCATAAAAGACTTAGTTTAGTTATATAGTCGCCTTTGCCAACTCACCAGGTTTGGTGGAATACGCCATGGCCACAACAATGACGTCACATATGACTAACGGAACCCTTTTACCCAATAGAAACTCTCCAAATAAACTGGTTACCGTTGGCTGGTGACCTGTACTTGTGATTTTGTGCAATGGAAGAACACGCTATTTTACGCGGGATTCCAGCAATAGGGTATTCCATGTAACTTCGGCTATTCTATATATTGCTTATGCCATACGCAAAACGAATAAAACATTATTGTTACGTAAGAACCCGGCAATTTGCAAGAGGTTTTAATTCTTATTTAAAAGACTTTATATCAAGAACAATAGATAACTTTCAGAAGGCTTATAATGAGTACATGTTTGAAAGTGGGCCGTTTCTCTCTGATTCGTGTGAAGGGAGAATGAGAGTTGTTTACATGGCTGGGTGTTCCCCAACAGCTTGCTTGCGTGGGAATCACCGTGTCCCGTCAAAAACAGAAGACACGAAGTTTGGTTGAATGCGAGCTTCAGACGTGGGCAGCAGTGTGTTTACACCAACTCATGCCAATTTTCGAACGGCATGAAGTAGAAATGACACCGTAAAGGGTGCAGATAAGGCAAATCTTATCAGTATACCGAAGTGATATCAGCGTATAGACATGTATGAGAAGCTGCCCAGTCCCGACTCTGATCAGTGAAGTGTGAGTTGTGCGAATGTGGCAAAACCACTGCAAGCAGCGTTGTGTCAAATTAACGCGTTGGAAGCCGATCGATTTCGGAGTCAATGAGTGATCTCATGCTTTAATTTATATTAGTAATCAATCAGTTTATTGATATCACAATGGATTTATGCCATTAATTCTGGCCCTCATTGATTTCTGGATGGAGTACCAGTACTGGACATCTGGAGCAGTGCCGTGCACTGCGCGACCTGGATGATTAATAACACCCTCAGTCATGCAAGGGAAATCAGTTCTCTTTATGCTATGTCTCACAGATTTACTCCTCGAGTTTTCCAGTTCAGAGGAACAACAAAAACAAGGTAATCAAATGTCTGAATGTTCTGCACACATATATGGTATATAACCAAATAACCCGCACTGCATTATCTAAAAAAATCGTAAACACTGGTAAATGTCAAAGGTTACACCGTGGGCAACCCTTTGGACCAATTCATGCAATTAAGGTCTATTTAATTCTGTTACTTTATTGCCAGTAGCAGTTTAATGGCAGTGGCAATAAAAACTCACCCGGAACTTCTGGGAAACGAATCATGCAAGTTATTTTACTAAACTATTTCCAGACCTCGGTAATGTACTTGTCAAAGCTTATTCCCTGGCTTATTCCTAACATAGTCAATATGGTTATTCATTCCTATTACTTGCACCGATGTCAGATGACAGTGCCTCTGGTAGAACTTTATAAATATATATTCTACGTTTATCAGTTTGATACACATACTTGTATTTTTCAATTTTCAGATTGCCAAGGGAGTAAATGCATAGAAGATCAATTTGGCTTTGATGCCATTAGACAGTTGCACCGGTCTATTGATGATGACAATGATGGAAGTCTGGATCGATCTGAGAGTGATGAGGTAACTGACTTCTTCTTTTCAGTGCAATGCAATAGGATATAAAGAGATGCCTTCAGAATATGATGCCATGCTTAGCAAATTGGTTACATAATTTGACTTTAAAAACTTAAATTTTGATATTTTAACATACCGGTATTTAAATGTTAATGTATGAGTGTGTTATACCATTCTTGGTAGTATTACCAGTAAGCTGACAGTGTGTCTGCATTTACATATATGTATGTACATGATGTACAGATGTGGGTGTCAAAACAGCAAATTTGAAATTTCTCATAAATATTGTGTACAATGGTTGGTATCGGGGGTTGGTATATACCATTGTATACCCCGGTATGTTTTTAAACAGCATATTAGAACTTATATGCATGTGTATCTTTGTATATACCAGTGTAGTGGGATATTGTGCTTTATCGATTATTGCAAGACAGTTGCCAATAGTCGTTTTGGGAAAACTCTTCCTAAACAATTTGAGTTGTTTACATCTGTTTCAGTTTATCAGGGATGAGCTGAAGTATGTGGATGGGTTTGATCGGCATGCCAGGTTCCATGGAAGCGATGATTATATTAGTGTAGATGAGCTGTGGAAACACTGGACACAGTCTGCAGGTAACTCAAGTAGCTTGAATCTAACTCACATTTGTACACATCTGTATCTTGTATACATATGTTAATACTGTATCATGTTATATACGTGCTTCTTTAGATTTTAAAGATTACTAGTACCTTATCATCTCTGCTAATTAACATGATTAACACTGGTACATTTTAAATGATTATATCGAGTCTTGATGACTGCCATTTTACATGTTTTAGCTGCCATATGTGCTTGTACTCATTACTTTTGGATACATTTATCGGTTTTACATGTTTTATGCATACAAATGTAAATTGCATGTACCTGTATGTGATGCATTGCTTTACTGCAAAGAAGGCAAGTTGTTGAAACTTCGAAAGAACTTGTTGGAAGCACATAAAATGACAAAAACTTGCTTGTTGCCCTACTTCTAAATAATTACTATAATAATACATGTACTGTACATGCTGTATGCATTTGTTTATTCCGGTACATTGTACATGTTGTATACATGTACGCTGCTAAAATCTAGTGAGTGTTTTAAAACTCTTGGCGGAAAAATGTCCCAAAGATCTTATACATTCAAGATAACCTGAAAGAAGCAAAAAGACTAGCAATGTCACCCAGTCATGATCATGATGATTGGTTGAATTTTTTTATTCGGTCATATTTGATAGGCTAAAGGCCACATATATACATGTATATGGGTACACATATATACATGTATATATATATATATATACCAGTATAACCAAGGAGAGTTTGGCTTCCGAATGAAACTGCACATTCGTGTTGTGATTTTATAGTGCAAAATACTAAATCTGTTAATTATGTCTGGACTCGGGGAAAAGTGACAGATGTAAGCTGTCTTAAATTCCTGAAATCAACCAGGAATGGAGTTCTGGAAAATATTAAGTTTTGACACAACTTAGCATTGAGCATGTTAAGTACTTTCAAGAACTCCAGCCCAGTTATTTTAATTTCCACATATTACTCAGTATGTCATTATGTTACATATGACATGAACAAGCCAAAGTAGTAGTAGTAGTAGTAGTAGTAGTAGTAGTAGTAGTAGTAGTAGTAGTAGTAGTTTATTCTTGGATTTGCATAGAAAACATGCAAAAAGTGAACAATGAAAACATAGACTAGTGCAAAACCGAAGGACTTTCCCTGAGCCACCAGGCTGTAAACAACCCCGATAAACATTATTTTACATTAAGACTCATGGGTTGCCGGAAACATGACCATGGAAACACGGGAAAGGCCAGGTATTATACAAACTGTCACAAAACCTGAAAAGAACAAAACAAGACAAATACAATCTTATGTTCTATTATGGCTAAAAAAAGTAAATACACATGAATATGGTCCAGTTAATAGGTTGAAAGGATATAGTTTCTCAATTGTTTTGAAAACTTGCTTAGAATGAAGCTCTTTAATATATTCTGGGAGGCTGTTCCAGTACCTTGGCCCACTTTGTACGAAACCAGTGTTATGCGTTTGTATACACAGTCGGGTATATACATTTGCATGTCATAATGTATTGTAATTTATATCAAGTGTACATGTAAATGGGATACGCTTGGAATTAAATGATTACCATGTGGATTACCATGATTACATGTGGATTAATTTAACTCCTTGCTGATGTTGCTCCTGTGCCTTAATTTTCAGTGTATAACTGGACAGTGGATGATGCTGTGTACTGGCTGATACACGATGTGGAACTGGATCAGTATGAGGAGAGATTCCGGATCAATGCAGTTGATGGACATACCTTGCCCAGGTAAGAGGAATTAAATGGTTAAATAAATGTTATGTACTCACCTGTACTATATGTTAATAGATATAACAATGTTCTTCTACATGGAATACTGCAGTCTATAAGTTATAAGTAAAATGTTACATGTACTAGTACGCATTCTGGTACCACTAAGCCCATGTGAAGTATATGTGCACAGTGTTATGGGCACATGATTTGCATTTATTGTTTTTCCCTGTGTGGCCGGTATACAGCATTGATGTGTGCCTAGATCGGGTTACCCTCGATTCCCAAAAAACTGCGTGTTTCTGAAAGGGGTCTATGTATAGCCCAGGGCAGGTTGCGAAGCGTAGCCGTTTCTCGCTCGACCGCAGCTCATTAATATTCAGTGGTTTCCCAAATA
>JAAUYG010013628.1_pt1 | contig 22832 bp, 13 predicted proteins | sample 7278091 | NCBI WGS metagenome assembly JAAUYG01 (sample SAMN14350201, study PRJNA611818) | marine sediment metagenome | isolation source: surface marine sediment (0.6m) | place: French Polynesia: Moorea | collected 2018-08 | reverse complement strand
TTATTATCTCATTGTGTTTATTCATGATGTATATTACGTAATTGATGGATGGTGCTTCAGGCCTCGTAGTTTAGGTCAAATGTTGAAGATTAGGATACTGCCTAATATTTTATGCATATTTGCCAAATTTGAATTCCCTATTTTTTTGTGGTGGTTTTTTTTTTTTTTTTTTTCATTCCAAATTTTCAAGTACGCATGTGCCGTAACAGAAAGCTTATTTTCAATTTTTAGTATCACACTTTTGACCACAATTCAGAAATATTCATTTCCGTAATTTTTGTCCTTTACTTTTCTTTGAATGATCAAGTATTTAAATTAGGCAAATTGAAAAGTGTGTATAGATATGTAAATTGGTCAGGCAGACTACTTGGTTAGCATTTATGTATGTACATTGCATTCAAAAAGGCTTTTCTATATATGGCTTTGAAATACCTGTCGCATTTACTCCTTACAGGTACCGCTCTCTCAGAGATAATCAAGAAGAAATTGGGTTGTATTTCCAAGTCCACTTTATAGCATAATCTATGGGGTGGCACAAAGTGTGTTTGTCTCCTATCAACAGTTTGGATCACCATCTTGTACATGAAGATGGTATTGGGCCCCATGTTTAACCATGCTAACAACTGTTCACTGTTAAGGGTTGTACTTGTGACCAATAAGCTACTGTATATACATGTATTATGTTTATATATCGGAGTACCGGTACATGTACATTGTCAGGCTGTCCAGCAGTTTTCTGTTTTTGTTGGAGGAAGAAACTGAATCATTGTTAGCAGAATGGAGGTAACATATACTCCATTCATCTCATATAGTTACTGTTCTTTGTTCTTTATATGGTTCTGTGTATTTGTACTAAAGCTGGTATAAGGGACCAATTTACTCTACCAGTTCAATGTATGAAACGTAACTTTGTGAATCAGACAGTTATAAGTACTATTTATATCATGAAATTATTTTCACAATTATGATCACAAAGTTTACCCAAATCTTTATCATTACCTGATTTTGGTTATAAATTTCCCTCAATTCTTTTTTTTTTTTCTACAAGATTCATGTACATGTATGTGTTTATCAGTATTCTTTATTGGAGAACTATGTATCTGTTTACCAGTATTCTTTTTGCAACAGCTAGATGTTTTAAAGTGAATAAGTAACGTATTACATTAAGTTTTTATCTTTATTAGGCGATGTATGGCCTATTATATATATTCATGACACTTATTGTGTATACCTTATAACGCAGTATATACATTTATATGGGAATAATATAGTACCTGTAATATTTTAAAAAAATACCCCCAAACTGAAAGAAACATGATATTATGAATTTTTTTTTGGTTAAAAATAGTTTGAAACATCTTCAACATTTTCCGGGCACCTACTTAATATGTCATAAGACTTTTTTTTTAAATCATATAATCGTATTTTTCAAAATGTTACTATAAAGTTTTACCATGAACACACTAACAGAATTGAAATTGAGTGATGCCAGCCCACCCAAATTACAATTTAAAAGATGGCATCGAGATTATATGCGCGCCTTAAATTTAGGAACAGTATATCCAGTTCTCAACCAACTCAGTGGATAGAATGACAATTATTCTAATATGAATCCTTAGTCCAGTAAGTTCTAATTTTTGTAAAATCAGAGTTGTTACTGATACATGTGTAACAGTCTTGTATTCTTCTACTACAAAGATCTGAAGAGCGTTATCTCTCCCCCAGTCACCTCACGTATGCTTGAGTCATTCAGGAGCCCCCCCCCCCCCCCCCATTCCCCCCAATGTGCCCATCTCCCAATTTCCATGGCAACAACTTCCTGTTCGGTATTTACCTGCAGCCTACCTGGCTGCTTCCATGGCAACATAATTACTACCCCTAGTATCGGTTTCTGTGGCGGCAGGTGGTGACTGGGGGGGGAGGGGGGGGTATGAAACGTGAATTTGTCCTCCAGGTGATGGGGCTATTGTTTTCGGCACATTTGGGGGAGGGTACGTGCCTCAAGGTATAGCCCTGATGGATTGCTTTGGAAGAGTAAGGGCACAAACGAACAAGAGCATGAGTCCCTGGGCAGAGCTGTGTTCCTGGTTCTCTGGTGCCACTCGCAAACTCCCATATTAACTCAATAATCCTGCAGTTCCATCTTCGCTTCGTGCACATGGCATGGTAGAAGCGCAGGGCTCGGAATTAGTATTGATGTAATTGCACAGCATGAAATTAATGGATGGGGCATGCATTTCCACCCCAAACACACGTGCCTGTTTGCGCTAAAGCTTCAATCATTAATGAGAATACTAGCATTTTTGAAGCCAGTGGGCAATTCCGCCTCCCACCTCCCCCGCATGTTATTGTGTGAGTTTGCCTTTATATTTTCTCGATCACCAGACTAGGTTACTGTAATGAGTAACTCCAGTGACGACTTCTGGACCCCTACATGAGCAATGCATGTGCTAAAACCTGGCATAAAAGAATTGACATATTCAAATATTCAAGCAAATAACTATAGATGTAGAAAAGTTAATTACAACTGCAACTAAATCCATAAGAGTAATCATGTGATTCATCATAAACTGAACACGTGTTTTTGTCTAAAAATATGTATCAAAGAATCAATTATTATTGTTTGGTATAAGCTGTACCTATGCCACATTCAAAAAGTGCCAATTGCATGTACCTTCAGTAATGGGTTTCATTGTCAGACTCTGATAATTGTCATGGCGTACGTATGAAAGGTACGTACATAGCCCACACCTTTATCCCATACAGTATTTCCGTCCGACCAATCAATGGCAGCCTGCTGGTTGGATGGCACCCTCTGGTGGTGTCAGGCAGCTACATAACTTTGTCTCCGCCAGAGAATATTGACTAGGCCATGAAGATACATAGGCAGTGGTAATATGGATTTACGGGAAATGTAAATGTTGTGATTGCTTATTCTCGCACAATATGGCTTCTATTCTGCCATATAGGCAATCCTCTTGGTGGTTTACTATTCCTGCTTACTTGACAGTCGTGCTATAATCTAACGACTTTAGAATAGCGATGAATAATTATTATTATAACAGTTTGGTTTACATGCTTAATACTAACTTATATATATTTTATAATTTCTTTTAAAATCACTGTGTTTTAGCTAATTTACAAAAAATAAGTCTTTCTGCTCCAAGCTCTCTATATACATGTAGTCTGTTGGCAAAACTTACTGAAAGTTGACAGTTGGATTTTTCCTTCCAAAATGACATACAAACATGCTTTGACAAAAATTTTTACCACCGAGTAGTAATTGGGCCATTTCAGCTGGTTAGAAACTGCTGACACATGCACAGCAACCTAACCTTAGTCATTAGGTGCTTGTAAATGTCACTGAGCCGATGAGTCGGCATGGACAGGTGCCAACATAGTTTTTCCCAATTAAGGACTTGTTTTCTCGTATTCATGTCTTTGATCTGGTTTCGTCCACCTGTTCTGCAGAAGTCTCCTTAATGGTCCCTGACGAGAGCTAATTGTTTCCAGTTAAGTTGGTTCATGTTGGGGGGAACAAGCCCTTTTTTGAGCTGCTTCATGTTGCTAACAAGACAGCTACCCTGGACGGACAATTTGCTTGCACCGCACTCAAAAACTGTAACGTGAACTCTATTTTTATTGACTGAATAAGCAATGTTTCTTAAAGGTTACAGATTGAAGAAACCACTAACTCCTGCTTTTAATAGAAAAGAATAAGGAGTATTTGGCGCCACAAATTCGCAGTATGAATAATCGGTTTCATTCGGAAACCAAACTATCTTAGTCATATGACTACCCTTTAGCCAATCATATTGTGACAAATAAAAGCTCCGCCAATCGTGAGATACCCCTCTTTTCACGCCTATACCCTTCTGTCGAGTATCTTCAGAAAATTTTCCCGCCAAAGGGTTTAAAATACTCCCTATTCACCATTCCAGGATACAAAATATTTAAAATTCTATTCAGAAGTTCATGTACTCCTATTTAAACTGGAGCTGATTTGGGTTTAATTGAGTTCTGTTGGTTCCAGTCATTTCTGTTTCCTGTTTTATTTATTAAAGTATAGCAAAAAGAAAATATATTTACCAGTCCAAACCCCCACCCCCCCCCACCCCCCCCAAACAAAGTAAATTTTACCCCCCCCCCCAAAAAAAAAAAAAAAAAAGTATTCCTGATATGTTGTGTACAGCGGTTTCACACATATAGCTATCCCCATCACAAATACATGCAGGTAATGTATAGAGTTGGAAAGATATGGAGAGGGGTTGGGGTGGGGGGGGGGGGGGCAAGGCATATTTATATTGATTTGATTGACCCTCAGTAGCAGGAACAGCGCCCCATACCAGGAATATCTGACGCAGGCTACCTGTGCCGCCCATAATTAAAGAAGGCTCAAGGGTGGGGGGAGAGAGAGGGGGGCGAAAAGGTTGTCAAGATCAATAATTTCCCAAGAAATTACAGAATCATTACTTCACCTGAGGAGCCTGAACCAAGGCTGCCAAAGCAACCAATCAGCAACCAGGGATTTTGTAAGATAAAGTGTGATTGGTGGGAGTCATATTGCAAAGAGAAAAGGGATAATTTTGGTCAGGGCAAAAGGCGCTTGGGACAGAATATCTGAGAAACTCCTAACAGAATGTCAATCAAGGTGCCAGTGTATTCAGGTAAAGGACATATTACATGCTTATGTTTGCCATATGTGCAGACTCCTTTATTCATGGAAAAAACCCACAACTTCAAACAGTAGAAAAAACTGTTATTTCACAAATATAAGGAAATGCAATCTAATACCTGACTATACACAGCGATATAATTACTGCAGAACTTGATCATGTGAACTAAGTTCCCTTCTTACTGAAAATTAAGAAGTTGATATTTGTTAATCTCTTAAGAGAATCCTCCATACACATGATATATCTCTGCATGGTAGTTGCACATTTATTTTAAGACCATTCCTGGATTTAAGACATTAAGATTATACAAGACCACTTTCAGTTTTCCTATGGGTCATCTTGTGGGTGGTCTTTGTATCAAAAGAGCATTCCCGATTTTAACCCGTGAAGACTGCAGGACTACTACGTACTACCGGTACTTTATGTTCTCTTGTGGGTGAACTTACAAGTGGTCTTATCGGTGGTATTGAAGGACTGACTGCACATGGTGCATGTTGGAACAATTTAAGGTTTTTCGATATGAATTTAAAAATTCAAGTTTGAATATCGGAAGTTGTTACGGAGGCAAACATGTAGGAAGGGAATTCTTTGTAACATGTAATTACAATATTTGTTTATGATTGGCCCAATTTATGGTTATAGTCCATTGTGGATTCACGTGTACAGTGTTGATGCATACTAGGCTGCAAATTATGCGTATACTAGTACTAATACCGGTATGTTACAATCAATGTAACTAGTACTTCGGGTGGAGATGCTCCAATTTATTTCGGGAGCAAAACATGAATTTGGGCCAATCAAAACATTTTCCAAACATGCATAATAACGTCTTTCACACATCCATTTTTAGGTACAGGTACATACCGAGTACAATGTATATATATACATATGCTACAGTTTAGTATTTTTTCTCTTATTCTTGGGTTGTTTAGTTAATCTGAAGTTAGTTTTTCCCTTTGTCTAGATGAATACACAAAATGTAAATGCCCAACATGTCCAAGCAAACAAAACCCACTGAAGGTTGATAGGTGGAGGTTGACCCTGAACACCTAAATCAAATTCTTATTGTCTCTTTTCTAGGACATCCTTCAGCCTTTCTGTACTTATAACTGTTTGTGCCAGTCTTCGGTGTGTATTATGCATTATTTATGCACAGTGTGGCCATTTCTTTGTAGAGTCTGGAAGCTTTGGTTACCTGAATAAATTTGTGACAAGCGAGTTGAGGGGGTTGGAGGAGGGGGGCATGCTGTACAAAACACATGTACTGTTGAAACTCCCTCTACACCTTTTGTACCCAAATGCGCACATGTTCAATGAGTGGGTGACACCTTCGTTCATGAAAAGCAAGAAGTCTTTGACTCTTGGCAAAGGACACATGAAAACTTGATGAGACATGCACATGCTAAGCATTGTTCGACTTTGAACCTAACCATAATTGTATTTCTATGCCAGAATTTTTTGGTGCCATCTGTCCTTTTGACTTTTTCCCCGAATGCAAAATTGTTATGCACCTCACTCTATTGAACCCCAATGTATTGAATTCAGTTGCTGGCTGAGTTCATGTCTATAACTGTCAATAATATAGAAAGCTATACAATACGACTGCCTAACTTCTCTTTATCTTTCCTATATAATGCATATTGAACTGTCTGACTGTGTATCCGAACAAAAAATGCCGTTTGCCTGGCTAGTGAGCGACTGGTACAGGTTCAAAAAGGATTCGCACATGCCCAAAAATATTAAATACCTAATAGATTCATACATGTAAGTGTTTGTGAGGGTTGGGTGGCGTCAATGTGCCAAATTTATGACAGCCCGACAGCTGCAAACAAATGCCCTAAAATCATCTTTTTTAAGGTATACACAATATATGTCTGCAACTCTGCATGTAATGGTAATAATTATAGACGTTTTTAGTGCCTTTATCCCTGTAATACAAACACTCAAAGGCACGTGTGTATGTGTGGTATACTACACAAGCAGCTAGTACCGATATATGTAATATTTTCAGTCTTGTTAAATGAGGAGCTAGCTACCACATGTATGTAATGTTATTTTCAGTTTTGTTAAACAGAGAATAGCATACTCTGTGTTGCAACTGGTCTGGGTTTTGTGGTAGCTTAAGCATGGAGCTTTCACTTTTGTAAATGTCTGAATTCAATTAACTGCAGCAACAACTTTGTATTAATTTTGTATATAAATGTGTGTATTTATCATCTTATTTATTGCTTTTGTGCTATAATGTGTACAGTCCAGGAGGGTGTGGAAACCAGTATGAGCAGTTTGGGTCATTATTTCGTCTGTGATAGTAAACCTTAGTCGTTTACCACCAGTATCAGTGCTGACTGTATATAGTAATATTTGTAAGTATAGTCACTCTTAATCACTGAAAATTATACTACATATATGTCCCCTGTCCAACCAAATGTGTACATTATGTGTTGGGTATTGTTTTCACTTGATCATTGTTTCTTTTTTTGTTTTGTACACATGTAGGTTGGAAGTAGATTTGTACTGCCCTTTTTTTTTCCTTGAATAATACCGGTATTAATTTAATATGAAGGATATAGTTTATATTAATTTAATTATGATAGAAAATACATATTGGCAGTAATAGGGCTACCGAGGCATGCCAAGACAATTTAACAACATTTATTTCACATCTTTAGGTCTATCCTTTGGAACAGAAAAAAAAATGTGGTAGTACATGTATGTGATATTCAAAACTGACACGGAAATTTGTATGGCGTGAGAATGGTAAGGCAGAGACTAGAGAGGCAATGAATCTTTTACTAAGACTTGTGTCACAATGCCACTTGTTAGGATCTGTATGTGAACTATTGTTAATTCTGAAAAACCAGAACCTGTTGTGTGAACTTTGTTTAACAGAACATTGAGCTTTAATATTAATGTTCTGGAAAGTGTTCTTAGCTCTGACAGTAACCACAGCCTTCAATTCATATGTACTAATGAATAAAGAAACACAGATTTTAATTTGAGTCAAAATTTACACATGCTATTTGAAGAATGGTAATGACTTGCATTTTTGCATACATGCTACTGACATAATATCCAGCTATACGTACTACCAGTAAATATTTTCCTACATTTAATCTCCGTCCCGTGGTGCCATGCCACCTCAGATAAAACAAATATCCACGTTTATCTTTTTTTATATAGATTTATATGCATACATGTATCCAAGGTATATTATTGACTGTATTACATCTATATTAGACAATTGTACTAGCATTCTAGAATAGTGTAACAGTATTGAACTCAGCCTATCAACTACCGTCCATTGTTATTGCGTAATCTCAAACTGGCCTATCGTGATGTTGTGTCTCGCATTGCAGCGCTATGGGAGCACATTAGTGCCACCAGGATGTAACTGGGATATTGTATAAAAAAGCAGCCTATTTCAGTGTGTAGCCTTTTTGTATTTAGAGCGGTGGTATGAAACTGGTTGTTATTAAGTGTATTTTGCCTTGAGTCAATTAATCATGAATCGGACCTATTTGTTTGGGGTTATTTGTTATTCAAGACAGAGGCGCCTTCTTAAATTGTATGATGACATACCTGGTATGTTTAACCGGGTAATGGAGTTCTTGACAGGGTGCTTGAATACAAGTTTTAATTTAAGGTAGCTATCGGAGTATTTGAGAAAACCATCACCGGTGTTTACTCTCTTTATAAATTACTGCATATATAATGAAGGTGACAATTATGTTTCATTACGTCCTGAATAATCTGTTAGCCACCTGAGTTGAATTCTTTGTTCTGTGAATATTTAGAGCAAAAAATATGATTTTTAGCCATTGAAAAAAAAAATGCATTGGTATTTCATTTAGGCATGAAATTGAAACCATATGCTTTTTAGAGACAAAAAAAAAAATACTAGCATTCATTCTTGTATTGAAATGCAAATACCCCCCATACTATGTTCACTAGAATAAGGTGGTGTGCGCACATTCGTTTTCATCTTAGCGTGATGATAAACCAAGCAACTACATTACGTGTATGTACGTTGTTCTTGAGTGCGCATTGTTTTTTAGAATAAAACTAGAATTATATTGGTTCGTTTAACCCCTTTGACTTTAGACTTTAAGATTCCATGCAAGCTGATTTCATTGTTTTTTTTCCGTAAAAAATACAATATTAAAGACCATGGATGCCATAGATTTTAGCAGCTGTGCTAAGAAGTGTAGAACAGTGGTGCCTGTATTTCCCTGTACCCATTAGCAGCAAAATGTGGTCTTCAATTGAAGGTTGTCTTATTTATTTTGGAAAATATATAACATTGTCACAGATAGGCAGTCTTAAAATAGAGAGAAATCTTAAATTGGAGGGTCCTAAAAACCACAGTGACCACTGTATTTATAGTTGAACAATGTGTCATTTGTAACAGAAAAAATCGTCGCATGGAATTACACATTTTTCACTAGTCCAAAAAGTTGCAAAAATTCATTTCAACTACATGTAGTGTGGACTACTGTTGGCCAAAGTATATTTTTTCTATATGCGAGTTCTGAAACCTCCAGCTTTAATTCTGATCAGTGTTTAAGCAGGCCTAAGTACCTTAAGTAGAAGCTGGCAAGACTTATATTTTTATTTTGGATACCACACAGCTTGGTCCCTATATCTGTTTGTAGAATTCAAACACACACACAGCAGCTAAACGGTGTTCTTAGATTCGATTGTCACATATAAGTGTCGGTTAAGTAATACTGACATTAATACACAGTGGTCCCTCTATTTTAAGACCACCCATGGGATGCAAAAAATGTGGTCTTATATTGTAGGTGGTCTTAAAATAAAGGGCATTTAGCACTGGCATTTTGGACCAAATCAAGTTGTCTTGATAGCATTTTAAAACCATCCAGGATGGTTTTAAAAGGGTTGTAAAATAAGAGGGACCACTGGATACACAATGTACATGTACATATATTTAGCGACAAACTTTGTGAACACCCCTTTCTTTTCCAAATTGTATAAATTGGCTGGTAGTGTATGTGATCTTTAATTAAGGTGGTGTTAAAATAGAGATCGATTGTAGTTAAGAATAGTGTCACTGAGTGCTCTTAGTAGGATACAGGAAATTAAATGCAGGGCTTCTAAATATCAGAATCCACTAGCAGCTGTTACAAAATACAGTGAAACCTGTCTTGACAGCCCCTAGGTGGAAAGTCTAGCTGGCAGGCTGCAGCTACATGTATTGCAATTTTTTCTTATGGATGCAGCAGGTCCATAAGAACATGACAATAGCTGCAGGTGAGACTTGTTTTCTGGCTAGAGACCCCTGCAACTATACCGCCAGTCTTGACAGAGCATAATTTGGGCACACAAAAACCTGCGTTACAATGCCTTTTAGAGATACCGGTAAATTTTTTTCTGGCTGCAGGGGGTGGGTCTCTTTAAGACAGCTACATATACTTTGTTATTTCATAGAATAGGGGACTGTTCTATGGAATAACAAAGATATCGAAGGAAAATCAACTGTTATCTGTTCGAGTCTTACATCTGAAGAGAGATCTTCTCCTTCAGAAGAACACCTGGCCAGTTCCCATTATAGGTGTATAACAGAACGCAGCCTTGGGGAAGCCTCTTCAGGTGTGAGTTGTTGCTCCAAGGAAAGTGACCCTAATGGTCATTGGGTGTCAGCTCGCAGTGGTGACACAGCAGGGGATCGTGTCAAAAGCATGCACCGTTATCTCAAAAGGTTTCTTGTCCCATATATTGCTGTCCAAGAGTCATTGCATGGACAAGTTCTTGCTTTAATCTTGTAATGGCGTGAGGTGGCATTGTAATGGGGGGAGATATCATTACATCCCAATGTTGATCCACCATAGTATTTAGCTCTCCAGATGTGGAATATATACATGTAGGCAGAAGGCTTAACACAGGTCTACGTCTACCCCCCCCCTCCAGTTTACAGTTTTGAATATCACACAAAACTAAGTCAGCCTACCTCTTTAGTAGCAGTAGCAGAGTTTATTGAAACAAAAACATAGGCATACCAGTATGCTAGACAAGTCAATCTGTGGCACACAGGTTCCTTTAAATTTCTGTTTGGTAGACCGATACATAAACACCGCTAGAGGTGTGATACACAGGGGGGATGAAATGTTTTAATACATGTAGTTAGAAAGAGTTCAGGCAGTCCTATAAAAAATTACATACTTTGGTATACTCATGAGATGAAAAGACAGTTTCAAATGAATTTAGTGATAAAGATCGGTTGGAGCGGCACAGAACGTTATGGACAAGATATATAGGAGGCTCATGAGAAACTCTACAAGATAATAATGGAAAATGGCACCAAAAACGTGTGTGTGAATGTATATGGACCACACCACATACAAAACAAAACAACAGATAGCAAGATTTGAGTTTATTGAATAAATTTCATAAAATATATTCATTCCACCTTACCCTTAGTTAGCAATATGGCAATACAAACAATATACAGATGCATGCATACTAAGGATGGGGGAAAACATCCAGTTAAAAAACCTCACAAGTTGACTTGGGGTGCATGTCATTATGCAACACCATTAAGCTTGTTCAGTAAAAATAACTTTACCTTTTTAATTCCTGAAATTATTCAGCCAATCAAAATGAAATACAGCAATATCACAATTATTTAAGAAAACATACAGAATATTCTGTGCTTTTCTATTTCGTCTTTTGTGTTTATAACATTTTCAGATCAAAAGATTAATTAATTAAAAACATGTCTAAAACCGAGTACACTCAACATCGAGAAACTTTAGTAAATAAATATATGTACATAAGTTAAATGCAACTCTTGGTATTTAAGCAGTTTGAGAAAACACTATTTACAGCACAACACAGCCAACATGCCTTTGTTTTAGTCTTTGTTCCTTGGGGATCATATCTAAATTTAACTCCTTAAGCATATCTAAATATCATCATTCGCTACAATGATTCAAAAGGGCAATTAATTCCCCCACCAAAGGTTTCTCACTCAATTTATATCAATGAATTTCCCTTCCACTATTATTCAGCTTTCCAGTACATGTATTAGCTTGCTGTGTAAAAGTGTCTTGCGGTGGAAGCACCTTACCATATTTCTAGTAATCGCTATAAAAAAGAAATCTCGTTATAAGAATCATCCTCCTTTTCAACATGTTTCGCTATTTCTGAACCAACATCCGATAATAACAATATCATTTTCCTGGCTTCTACGACAGTCTTAATATATATTATAAGGATATTATGGGTTTTACTGCACACCACACACAGCCAACTGAAGAGAAAGATGTGACTTGTCGGAGAGAAATACAGCAAAATCTCACTTTGTGACCACCTCAGAATAAAGACCACCTCACAGAAAGGACCATTTCCCAGTAGTACCAAAACTGCCTTTTCAATATTTTGGTGTCAGATATACAACACAACTGAGACTAGTTTATAACAGTCTTGTGGCTGTAATCTTTACTTTAATTACGGGGAGGTCAGTGTACAACGTAGCTTTAATAAGCTAGCTTGCCAAACTCATAATGCCCTCGTACAAGGTGATCAAGCAATGCCAGTAACCGTCTCAATAGCAGCTCAATGCGAGGTCACAAAAAAAAGTGTCAAATGAAAGCAAAAAGCCTTGTGTTCCCTTGACACATGATCTAAACACAAAATGTAATACCCTAATTCAGTGCACACCAAATAATAGCATAAAGTGGGTCTATTAAGTGCCTGTGGCTGATTATAACATGGTAAATAAACATCTGGTCATTCACTCAACAATTAACTCAAATGTGATGCAAGTAACTCATCCAGTGTATTAACTACTCATCTCGAGAAAATTGCACATATCCCATCAAAAACATACACTGTAGCATGCTCCACATGCATCAAAAATTAACTCTGTAGTGCCATTTATCAATGACTATCTATCCTTCAGTTTGCATTGTGCATGTGTGGCTAAATACAGCCATTTCAGCTTTTACACCTCATCTGGACATAAAACTATACATATGCGTATGTTCTGAAAATTAACTCTGTTAATTAACACACTCATTTAACACAAAGAGATGCAGCATCTCATTACAATCTATACAGCAGAACATATCTTGAAACACCACCTCATAAGGGCGACTCGTGTGATCAAACTGCGTTATGGTAACACACTACAGCGTGATACTAAAGCTACTGCCAAAGTGAAACCATATAAGACCAGCCCAGAGGGGTAAAATTTCACGCTTTTCTTTCTCAACTCTTTACACAGCAGTTCGCATGAAAATATTCAGTCTAGTCTGGGAGAATTCTTTCGAGATGAGCTTTCTTGTTTTGTAAATCTTCATGGCATGCCATTTTGCCTTAGCTAAGAACGTGGGGAGCAGCAACCACATGTAGCTGTGACTGTGAACTTATTAGTGTTTGCAGGGATTAATGTTTTCATTCTGGAGACAGAACCATTTTTAGCAGGGATTAATAGTTGTGCTTAACCCTACATTATGAATCTTCCAGGCAGATCGCTATCATTCCACAATGTGGTCACTGGTACATTTGTGTATTTATTTTTCTGACTTAAAGATAGACATGAAATTAGGGAAATAAAAACCCTGCAAACATTAATGAATTTATGGTATGCATATTCGAACAGCACCTTATTAGAGACTAGTTGATGCAGCAATTGGCTTTTCTGTCTCTGACAACAGCTGTTTGTAGCTCTAGTTGTTTGTTAGGGGCACTTCTAACATGAGGAATCTCATCCAATGCAGTACTTGGTCCACTTGCTATGCTTAAGACCAGATTTTAGGCCTTGAGATGTCTTCAGAAACCTACCCTTGCTTTGCTTTTCTGGGGGTACACATGGGGTTAAAATCTAATCGACCCAATCGCGCGAACTGACCGTTTTGGCAAATCGATCTAGCGAACCGACCAAATTCTTATGTTGTGAGTCATGATCTGCACTCCTCACTTAGAGCACTTAGCAATTTGGTGTCCCTGTTAACTGCTTATTCGTGAGCCAGCCCACCTATTAAATAATGATCTGCGATTCGTAGTTCTCTGTTACAAAATAAAACTTGAATCGGGCCATATTTTATACACCCATGTGTACCCCTTTTTCTATGGCCCCTCCTTTTTCCACAGTATTTAATATTCTAAAAACTCTAAATCATGTCTGAACTTGGTTATGCTGGTAGCGCATGCATACTGTCCGTATTAGTATTTCATATGACCTCCTGCCATTCAAGATTACTGGTCCCATGAATGGTGATAACAGTCTTACAGATGAGCAAATTTTGTGCACATGTATTAGAAACCATGCAGAAATAACCCCGATACCTTCATAACACATTGACAAATCCATGTAATAATGCAATCCATATGTAGGTCAGTCCCAATGCAAATGTTAATCCACAGATGCTGCTCCAGATATTGCAAGAACGTAAACAGTTCAGGATTAAACTGTGGTTCCTTTCAGGTCTGCACTCTGGGAGCGTTTAGACTTGGTCAGAGGACTCGGTGTACCTTCCTCCCGAGACAGATCCTGACGAGATTTTCGACCAAACGCACGTCCCAATGATCCCTGGAATAAATCCCCCATAGCAGAATCTTACGCTTTGGCTTTGTGTATTTCACTGTTCTACCATGTATATGAAGCGGTTACACATCATTATGGACGTTTTGTATATTCATCATTCTCAACAAACAGAGATACATACTGATTATGATAAATACAAAATTGCTACCCAAACCAAAAACTGTCATCTCTCTCATAGTAGTACTCTCAACTTACCCCACCCTCTATCAGGGCCAAAAATCAGCACTGCTATGACTGTAAATACATTTAGTTGTCTTTCTTACCAAAGGCCACCACTCTAATGTGGCCATGCCCTATTTCTTGGAAAATAGAGTGGTCCCATCAGTGGGGGGTTACTATGATTGGGATCAGCACATAACACATGTAACATGCACAGTAGAAGTTCCACTTTTCTATCTTACCCTAAAACTCATTCGTTTTCCCGATGCCCGGAGTCCATCAGAGTCCTCCTCAGCGGATCCTCCACGGTAAGATCGGCTGAAGTTACGAGTGACCGAACTACCCATTCTTCTCTTGGGAGCAGGCTCCATTGCTGCCCTGTAACACATTAAAGTAGTGCATTGCTTGGAATATATTGTAGTGTATTAGCCTCCTTTCAGCCCTCTGTGGTATTTTACGGCGACTCTCAGTCGTCTACCGACGGACAGGGTGGGAAAGCCCCTTTCCCGCACTGCCCGACGGTAGACGACTGAGAGTCGCCGTAAAATACCAAAGAGGGTCGAAAGGAGGCTAATACACTACATTATAATTAGGCATCCCATCCGTAGGACAAGATGTCTTATGCTTTCATTTTTTACTCTTTTTTTCCGTCGGCTCCCCGCCTCCACCAAATTCGTGTCTAGCAGTGGCAGATATTCACTTACGAGTGTCATGTTTGAAATAAGACTTCCCTAGGTTATAACACATAGTGGAGGCGAGTTTCAGCGTGGAGTGACATGGTGCTCTTTTTGCGGGAAAAAATGTCTCCTTCACCAGTTCCTGTCATATTTCATGAATGTCTCTAGGTAAGTACCCTCTCTGGGATTTATTGGCATGATTGTGGCTGACACTACAGTGCACACGAATTTCCTTACCAATTTTCTTTCTTACTTGTTAACGAGCACTACTTGACAAACCATTAGAGGTAGAACCTTAGTTAGTATTAGATATTGATAGGAAATGATATATGGAGAGTTCAACCGTGCTACTGGATTTGACCTTGAGTGACCCTAAAGTCAAAATCAGGATCAGACTACTTTTAGCATTGGACTTACGGCTAAAGTTTCACCTCTTTGACCCACGTTGAGTTGTGGCGTGCTTAGCTGCGCCATTATGTGCAAGATCACTACTGCTATATATGATTTGACCTATAAATTAAGTATTGTAAACCTATAAGGGCATACTCCTATGTACACTCTACCACTCTGTGGGCGTGCACCCTGCGTAGGTGCACCCTGCCTTCTTTTGTAACCTCATGTGGAAATTTGTGTTAAAACATTTTGAAAGGGGTCCCTCAGATTTAAGAAGCCCCTCTATTTTAAGACATCCCTCTATTTCAAGAGCGTAATCCTTTAACTTAGAGGAAATATATACATTTCAGAAATACCATTAATGTGTGACTGTAATCTTATTGCACTAATGCAGCAAATAATATATATTAAAACTTGAGTTTATTTTAAGACAGCGCCTCTGATTTAAGACCACTTGATGGTCCATGAAATTGTCATTTAGTTTGCTACATCATATGCCATATGTTGGGAGTGCGGTATTTGGAGATTTAGGTCGTGTCACTGCAGTCGAAGTACACACGTACAGAGTAATTGCGAGAATATAATTCGGAATCTGCAGCTCAAATTTATTACTGATTTGAACCTCTTTTTGTCCATATGATGACTGGATAAATTCATGAGCGATAAGATAAAAGATGAAAGTAAGACCACTTGTGTGTAGAACCACTTAATTTGGGGGAGGCGATTTTGTCTGAAATTGTCATTTGGTCTGACCCCAAGTCCCCAGTCCCACTCGAGTGCCTGTTTTGTTATAGCCCAGACCTCTGTCCCACCCCGACCTACCATCACCAGTCCCCAGTCCCTTACACCACCCAGAGTCCCTGTTTCCCAGCTCGCTGTTCAAGTCGTCAATTCCTAGCCCTACCCCCAACCCAGGCTCTACCCCAAGTCCCTGTTCCCAGTCAAACTACCCCAAAACTCCCAGGGCCCACTCCTATTCCCCCATCCCCCTCCGAGTCCCTCTTCTCCAGCCCCCGATCCAAACCTCTCTTCCCCGACCCCACCTCGTCCATGTTCCAGCCCCATGTGCCAGCCCTAGCTCCCTGGTACAAGCCCCCAGTCGTCGTAACCCTCTGAGTCTCTGGCCCTAAACCAAACTCCGTGTTCCCCAGGCCCGTTTCTCAGTCCTTGCCCCGCTTCACCAGTCCCAAGCAACGTCCCCAATGCCGCCGTCGTGCCAGCCCGACTGGGGGTAACAAGGTGCCTGCCAATTGTTCCGCTCACCGAGTCTAATGAGAGGTCAAGCTGGTACGGTCCCGTCTGCTACAGTGAGTCGTCAGTCTGCTCACGGCCCTCACACCCCAACCTGGTTAGCTCTAACTACCAAGAATGCTGCCGTGGCGTTTGGAGAGGAAGCCAATCTGTTCCGACATCAGTGGGGAATTATCCTCGCAATCAGCCAGGCGAACTACAGAATAAGCATTTACCACCTCACAGACGGCTTAAGGTTTACTGACTAGAGGCCTAGAGAGAAGGTGTTTTCAAATAAGCTCCCTGAAAAAGCCCCTGTGCCGTGAGTACAGATGTGGAATGGCGCAATACAAATTCAGTGATTTGATTGACTGCTTGATTGATTGATTGGTTGATAGATTGATTGATTGATTGATTGATTGATTGATTGATTGATTGAAGGACAAGTCTGGTCAGCTACAAACGGTGTAATCACGAAGTATTTGATAAAATACCATTCTTTACACTTTAAACAAGGCACTTCGAAACATAAAATGTATGAATACTGAAGTATGTTTTGTTTCAGAACAGGTTTTGTTGTGATTATGCAGAAGCTTTAATATCACAGTATCTATTAATTTTCCGTTACCTTTTATCATACGCTGTTACCTTGTATTGTGTACCGTTACCTTGTATTGTGTACCGTTACCTTGTATTGTGTACCGTTACCTTGTATTGTGTACCGTTACCTTGTATCGCGAGCTGATACTTTCAATCATTAGATTTGTATTGCGCAATTCCACAACTGTGCTCATGCTTAACTTTGTATGCTATCAGCTTGCATAATGGACTGGTAGCTTGTATACTGTTACCCTTTATCATGATCTGATACCTTATCGTTAGCTTGTATCGTAATCTGTTGCCTTACATCGAGCAATATTTTATTTTACTTTATCTCATGTAGTGAAGCCTACTGTACTGACCACCCTTGCGTTTAACAACTGGGTCTCTGGAGTTGATTATGTGACAATCAAAACTCTGGATTCTTCTATCAACATACCTGTAAACCGCAGTAGTTTGATTAACTAAGATTAACACGACTACCACACAATGTACAGGCAACAGTCTTAAAATGCACGACACTCTTGACATGCGTTTTGCCATGTCTATTAATGGCACCAGAACGACATTTCTGACATTTCCATGTCGTTCAAAGATGTGACGTCAGATGCTGACACGTGAAACGTCAGTTCTCCATCGGAACCTTTCAATTACGTCAACAACAAGGGTAGTATCAAATTCTCACATCTGATTAATGTACAGGCATGTTGCTTTTTCCCTTGTTGTTCTGTATTCTCCGAAACGAAACTCGTCATTGTAGCGGCTTGAGTCCAGAAAATGACACCTAAAATAGGTTTGGTTCGCCATTTCCATCCAAACTTGACACCCGATGTCAGGGCCTCAACTTTAAATGTCCGACGCATCTGTTCATTCAACACCCGGATCAGCCAGGTCATTGTCAAATGAAGCCTAGAAACTGCGCCTATTTCCTCTGAATAATTTATTTGCTTTAACTTCCTCTGTCGCAGCGACGTTACAAGTGTACGGAATGTCACAAGTCTCCAATGACTAGCTGGCTGACTGGCTATTTTAAGGCTCTGCTCTTTTTTAACAGTCGTCGGATCCTGACAGTGTGTGCTGTCCCCGTCAGCACACGCTTTTCTTCCTAAGTGCGCATTCAGGAAGACAAATAGAATGACTAAATGGACAGAAAAAATGCCCCCTCAATCAACGAGTATGTCCGATCGCAGCTATGTCGTGTTATGCGGGGATGTTATCTGACTGTAGCATTATCTGTGTTAGTATGCCCCACTATGTGTGTGAAAACGTTTGTGGCAATAAGTGTTCGTATTTCGCTTTGTTTGCTAGGTATATTAAACAACTGATTAATAACAACTTTCTCACTACAGTCACAGAAGTGAAATTTCACACCTCGCACGGTTGTTTCCGCTTGACCCGCCCCTGTTGTTACTTTTTTCCTAAGCAAAACTGTCACATTTTTTCTATACGCTGTTTTTCCTGGTACTTTCCGTCCGATCATCAGACGCAACAGGCGACTTGGATTCACATATGAAAATATCAGTCAGTGCTGTGCTGTACTTGCTCATTGTCCTATAAGCACAGTTGGTACGCACGGTGTATATGGCTGTGGTAAACCAGAGGTGTAGGACAAATCCCCCCCGGACATAATCCACCCGAACATACCCCCCCCCCCCCCAAGGAAATGACCAGGCGGACAAAATCCCCCCCATTTCAACTCAAAATGGGAAAAAGAAAAACACACAGTTAGTGATGTTTATTCAGATATCTATAAGATAAAATAAAAATGCATTTAACGTCGCTGTGATCATTGAATAACATTAGTGACCAGCACTATTGGTCGACAGTGATATGACATGTGATTATGTAACAAATGTGAGGCTTCTGCCTCACATTTGTTACATAATCACGTCATATCACTGTCGAAATGAACGAAACGACTCGAAAGTATGAGGTATATATACAAGATATATAATAATAATGGTGTTTACCACGTAATGCAATGGCTGACTCCATGGAGTGTTTCTTGTAGAGTTTTACGTTCATCTGTATGCTCCTCGCATATGGTTTTAGTACATTTTCTGCCCACTTCAGCTAATTGGTAAATGCACAACACAGCACATTACCACAGGCTTTGTGAGAATAATTAACAGTAACTTGGTACATTCCAGCAAAATAACCAAGGCCTTTTTGATATCTTTGTCATCTGCTTTTGTCCTGCACATGCATTGTTCAAACACTGTTAATTTTGAAAGATGTTGCTCGTAGGATTATTTTTACTGTTATGACACATAGTGTAGACTTCAACATGTTCAAAGGTTTCATGATCATTTCTTATGCATAGCCCAATAATTTATAAAATAAAAATCAAGTAAATAAAATATGGGTATGAGGGGTGGGGTGGGGATTGTGTCCACCTTGCAACTTTCTGAGGGGGGATTCTTGGGGGGGGGGGGGGTGTCGGGGGCGGGGGATTATGTCCGTACCCCGGTAAACCAGAATGCTTTGGGTTTGACTTAAGTAGTGTCAAGACTGATAAGTATTTAGTGTCAGGATGACAACAGGCACACAACACCAGCACTACCGCGACCATCACTATTGCAATTCTACTCCCAAATATCTATTTTATGTCAAAGAATTAGAGAGATATTTTCATGGGAGCGCCCCCTTCTCCCCCACATATCACCGTGCCCGGTGTAATCTGACCCGGTGTTGTTTCACCGATCAGAGGACAACCAGGGCACTGGCACCGTGTCACCTCTCCCGACTCATACAGGCAATATCTATAATGCCTTCTGGGAAGACTCGGAGCTGTTATGGCGAAGCTGATTCATCGGGGGAATCAGAAAGAAGTTGATTAAAAAGAAAACATCAATGTAAGGCCACTAAACTAGAATAACAGAAAATTAGAATACATACACGCCATGTTATAATAAATTACTCTGAATTTCCCAGACTGAATGCCAACCGGCAGGATGGTGTGGTTTATGACCAAGGAGACCATGCATATTCTGCAACCTGATAGAAAATAACATTACTGGATCTGTTACTTTTTTCAGTTTCTTTTTTTTTTTTTTTTTTTTCATTACTTTTTTCAGTTACCTCTTTCCACAACTCCAAACAACTGAGACCTGTATAGACAGCTCGTACCAGAAACACAACTAAACCATAAATGGCAAAAAAAATCCATAAATGCTCGTATATGACACGCATCAAACATCATGAACATGGTCACAGGTTGGACAAATACGTTTTGCAGGGTTTTTTTTTTGTTTGTTTGTTTGTTTATTTTACTTTCAATGAGGTTCCTATCACCACACCTACCGCATAGTATTAGGTCTCCAGCTATACTGTTGTGGAATTAGTGATCTGTAACGCTGTGCCCCTGTGTAGCTGCACAGTGGCCATATTGTCACCCTACGACTGTTGACTTACATGTCTGTAGCCAGGTGGCTCAGGCCGTCTGGGACTCCAGTCAGGTTGACTGCGACGCACGTAACCCCCGGCTCAAACTCCGTCCCGTCACAGGAGCACACGTCCGGGCAGGGAATGACGTCACAGGATCCAGGACGCCGCCAGATGGCAGGGATCAGGACCAGCACGACGGAGCGCCACATAGTGCAGGGTTCGACCCTAGACTGGGAGTCACACTGTCACCATACAGCGATATCTGGTTGCCAGACACGGAAAGCTTGTGTGTGACATCCTGTTTGGTCCAGCTCCGGTCCCCTGTCAATAAGTGTCTGTAGTGCCAACTGAGAGAGATTAACACTAATCCAGCAGTAATCCCTGGTCTCCTCGCATGGGGGCTAACCTCTCGCAGTGGTCAGGTGCTACTTCGGCGCTCGTAATTGGCGACACTTGACGGGTGTTGTCGCGTCGTGGGTGACACCAGGTACCAGCATCTCCCTGTCGTCTGCTACAGCAGGAAAAACGCGGGAAAATGGCCAGCAGGCAAGTAGCCGGGCACTGACAGTGTGTGATTGGGTGCGGGGCCCGGCTCTGCCACAACCAGAGCCGCGTCATTATGTGTATTAGCGGGGAGCCGCAGATAGAGGGATGGAGCAAAGGATCTCTGCTCGACTCTGATGGAAACAATCTATAATTGAAACAATGCGAAAGTGCTGCCCTCTGTCGGAAAGTGGACAGGTCGTCTTCACTCTGAATGACCAATTACCTAAAAGGTAGGCGACGGCGGATGGCTTCCCTCCTGCCTCCCTACCGGCTGCTAAGGTCAAACCTGTAACTCCAGGAGCCTCTCTCGACTGACAGTGTCTCATTTTGAGACTTTCCCTGTCCCCGACAAAGCTATCTTAGACCTAAGCCTGTCTGCTCGCCTGTCATCTACGCGCTTCCTGTTTTGACTCCTGTGAACTCAGCTGGTGGAGGACGCACGTATTAAATAGGAGATCAGAAACAAAAATAAGTCTTAGATATCATTAGTAGAGAACCCGGGGCTAACATCCCCATGGGATTTCCTAATACACACATACACACAAAAACCCATTTCGCAACTCTTCGTTACCACATATTTGCCATGTATATATATATAGTTATATCTGGCATATTTTATGACTTAGTGCTTATTTGACGTTTACACATAGTTCGTCATTTGACGTTGTGGTGGTAGGCCTGCTGAAAATATGTGAAGGAACAAGACACAAGTTATGGCTATTGTGTTGGGTTAAATATTTGAGTGGTATACTTAGAAGGCCCTTCCAAGTGTGTCCAAGTCATATTATCCAAATGTTAACTTATATAAGTACCGGTAAGCACAAAAGTTAATACTACGTTGAAAGATAATGTGTTTATCATAAATCAGTTTTTGCATTCCACTACCCAATGGTTACTTCTTTTGTTACATTGTATATGAATATGGTTCTCCGAGATATAATCCTATTAATGCTGGTTTGTAGGGCGCACCCCAAGGTACCAAGCCATCAATGCTGGTTAGTTAGGAAAGTAAAATCTTCCATTCAAGTATTCTACGGGGAAAATAATTCTTTTTTCTTATTGTCTTATATCTTAGGTCACAATGTCAGTTTTCATACCAGTTCTTTGTAATTTTCACAGTAGATGGGAGATGGGAGACACAACATATAGAGCAACACCTGGGAACGAATTCCGCGAAGAAAGTTGTCACGACTGGAATCAACGGAGAACCCAATGGCTCCTGAATCAACTCGATCACCAACAGCATTTCTTACTTGGAAAATTACCGTTAGGCAGGAAGGAACAAAAACAATTTATATCTCAACGTAGTTTATAAAACCAGCAATGCAGAAATACGATGGCCCAAATGTGACACACACACATACACCTTTACAAAGGGTGTAAGTGTATGTGTAATAAGGTTTCCTACACACACATACACCTTTACAAAGGGTGTAAGTGTGTGTGTAATACGGTTTCCTACACACACCTACACCTCTATAAAGAGGTGTAGGTGTGTGTAGGTCTATCCAACCCATCTACACACACGTACACCTCTTTTAAAGAGGTGTGTGTGTGTGTGTGTGTGTGTACCAGCAGGATACGCACACACACACA
>JAAUYG010200069.1_pt1 | contig 22838 bp, 17 predicted proteins | sample 7278091 | NCBI WGS metagenome assembly JAAUYG01 (sample SAMN14350201, study PRJNA611818) | marine sediment metagenome | isolation source: surface marine sediment (0.6m) | place: French Polynesia: Moorea | collected 2018-08 | reverse complement strand
TCGATGTATACAGTTCCCGCGATTGGATTCTTGAGGCGAGTTGATTTTTCATGTCGACACCCAAACGCATATCCAGTGTTCAACTGCTATCCTTGCTACGGATACCTTGCGATTGGCTAGCCACAAGGCAATCAAGCCTGCAAGTCGGCGGACCGCCATTAAGACATGCCAAAACGGGAAGCGGCAAATGGACGACATTCACTAATAGGGCAGCCTAGATCAAATAAACACGACCCTCCGCGCCAAACGTGTCATTCGAAAGGTTTTTCCAAAGCACAAAATGCTTTCATTCAATCGCATAGAGCAGAAATCCATTTGAATTCTTGAGCATTTTTAGCTGCAAATGCCAAAACCGACTTAGCCTGTCGATTTCATCGGGTGTCAAGGCCATCGGCAACCATTGCTGAAAAAGATCGCCTCGCACCATGATGTGGGTGATCCCCTGAGCCACCAGGCGATGCTTGATGGCCTCATGGCTCGTGGCGTCCTTGACGGCCTTCACCAGCCATCCCTCATTGAAAACAACTTCGCGATCGAAATAGTAGCGCCGCTGCCCCAGAAATAGTGCCAGGATGCGCGCATCCGCATCCACGGTGGCGTTGGCCGATTGAATCAACGGGTATTCCGGCCGATGCTGAGTGATGTAATCCGTCCGCGACACCTGCCCCCGTATGTATTCCAATGGCGCCACGCGTACGAAGCGTTCCGCAATGTAGACGGCGTTGTATCCGAAGGCAAGCACGACCGTCACTGCCAGCAAGGCAAGGCTGGTGAGACGGCCCTGCGGATTTGCAATCAGTTGGAGACGATTCACCAGGTTGTAAATGCCGATGACGGCGAGAATGCAGATCGCCGGCAGGATCGGCAGAAGGTAGCGAATACGAATCGGCGCCAGGAAAAAGGCCATCAGCATGAACAAGGCCGCAAAGGCAAACCAGATCCGGCATTCGATGGCCAGCCGCCGCGGCGGGAAACGTCCCAAAACCAGGGCCGGCAGCATGAAGACAAGGAGGAACGGATTCAATTTGCCGTCGAAATAGCGGGGATCGTCATCCCGGCCTTCATAGAAAACTCTCAGGGGGACTAAAGCGATGTACCCCGGCGATTCCTTGAAAACCAGACGCCGCACCGTCAGTGTGTTCGATGTGTCCTGGACCATGGTGGCGGTACGGCTCCAGTCATCTCGGTCGACGGCGCCATCCGATTGGAACAAACGGTTCAGCATGGGATAGAGCGGATTGCCTTTGAGGTAGGCGTTGCGAATCATCCACGGGGAAAACACGGTGAGGGCCACGGCGGAAAAGATGACCCCGCTGGCCATGGCCCCCACGATGGTGTCACGATCGAAGCGGCGCGAATGGGCGGGGGGCGGTTGGCCTGCCGGTCCGGGCTTCAAATCGGCAACCGTCGAATCGCGCAACGACCGGAGTCGAAAATAGACGAACGGCAGCAGCAGCACCAGAATGGCCAGCACCAGCAGTGCATTGTATTTGGTACCCAGGGCCAAACCGCACCAGCCCCCTGCAAGCACAAGAAGACGCGAGCGGCCATCCGTTTCGGCCCAGCGCAGGACGGCATACATGGCCGCCGTGCTGAAGAAAGCGAGCCCCAGGTCGACATAGACCTCGGTCGAGAGCCTGACCACGACAGGGATCGACAACCAGAGCAGGCTGCCGGCCAGGCCCCAGATGGAATTCGTACGTTTGCGAAGATATTGAAAGATCACTCCGGCCGTCAGAAGCCCAAAAACAAGATGGATGTATTTGGCGGCGATATCGCTTCCCAGCGCCAGGGGCAGCAGGTAGAGGAGATCCAGATTCATGGGGTAATACGAAAAGGGGATGTCCGGAAACTCGGCTAAAATGCCATGCTGCAGAAAAAGTTTGGGAATTGCCAGATGGTGGGTCAGAGCGTCACGGCTTACCGGCGGGACGCTGGCCATCAACACCAGGAGGACCACCAGACATGCCAGGGCGGCGATGGAGATGCCGATCAATGCGCGCCGGATTGCCGGCCGGTTACCGGACGGGGCCTCAGGCATCGCCCTCCCCTTCCCCCTCCTTCTGGGCCGCAAGGCTGAAGGCCCAACAGAATTGGTTGAAAAAGGGCACGCGGGCAAGCATTTCATCCAGCCGGATCAGGCCGTCCATCTGCCCGGCGGTCACCTTCAGGGGCAGGATATCCGGAAAGGCCGCCGCATAGGCCAGGAGTCCAAAAAAACGAAACCGAATGATTCGCAGGCAGCCCGTGACCATCTGTCGGCACTCGGCGGGACGCAGGGCGCGGTGCAGGGCACTGAAATGCTCGTCGCGATGACGCAGCGTATAGCGCAGTGCCCGCAGCGGACTTAGGTTGGGTTCGGCCAGTGCAGCCACTCCGCCGGGTTTGAGCACCCGGGCGATTTCGGCAATCGCCGTTTCCATCTCGGGAATGTGATGTAGCACTCCCTTGGCCAAAACCCCGTCGAAGCTCTGATCAGCGAATGGCAGTTGGACCGCATCCCCGCACAGCACGCTCATTTGTTTGCGGCGCGCATGTCGCAGCATACCCCGGGAAATATCCAGACCGATCAATTGTCGCCCGCTGCCCTGCCCGCGAAGCACTTCATGCACCCACCCCGTGCCGCATCCAAGTTCAAGCCAGAGGCCTGTGTCAGGGGTGCCGCGCAACATCTCGTTGACCCACCAGATATGATAGCGTCTGGCGTGGGGCGCCTGGTAGCGTTCGCCTTCATAATGCGCCGCGACCCGGTCCTGCAGGTCGATCTCCTGTTGCTGTAATTCAGTCTTCATCGAGGTGTCGTTCACGCCGCATGGCACTGACCTGGTCGACCAATAATCCGAAGAAGAAAATGATAACGGCTGTGAGCAGGCATAGCAGGGCGCCATTGGCCAGTGTGAGGCGGACCGTGGCAATGACATAGACGGCGTAGAGGATGCCAATCACGGCCAGGGTGATCGCCGTCGGGATAAATATCCGCAATGGGCTGAAAAGCACAACCAGGCGCAGGATCAGCATCAACACCATGAGTCCGTGGCGCACCTGCCGTACCGTACTGGTTCCGATTCGCCGACGGGTCTGGATGGCAACAAATTCCACCAGAAAACCCATTTTAATGGCGGCCACGGTCGATGTCGACGTAAAAGAGAAGCCATCCGGCATGAGGTGCAGGACTTTTTTGATGAATGCCCGCCGGATAATGCGCAAACCTGAATTGATATCCGGAATCTGGCGTCCCACGATAAAGTTGGCGGCATGCGTCAGAAACCATTTTCCGGGGATGCGCAATACATCCACTTGACTGCCGGGCGTCCGTTCACCGATGATCATGTCGCATTTGGCGGCGCCCATGGCGAGATTCAAGAGATCTTCCGGCCGGTGCTGGCCGTCTGAATCGTAGGTGGCGACAAAATCGGTCACGGCCGCGCGGATGCCGGTTTTCAAGGATGCGCCGTAACCTCGATTGTATGGATGGCGGATGGTCTGCAACCGCGGAGCAAATCCATCGAGAATCTGAGCGGTGCCATCGTGCGAACCGTCGTCCACCACGATCACCGGCCAGCCCTTCTCTTCACAGAAGGGCAACAATTCATCGAGTGTTCGGCGAATCGCCCTTTCCTCATTGAAGGTCGGGATCACTACGCTAAGCGAAATCATGCGATCGTCAACTCCTGATCGTTCTGGCGGCAGCGTGCTCGGACCGCCAAGCGCTTCAATCGTTTGTTTCTGGTGCGAACAGGGAAATTACGACTGGCGGGATTACTGCTCCGCGAGGCCTTCAATGTCCGTCGCACCCGTTCAATTTCGCGGGCTTGTTTTTCAAGGCCTGCCGCCCGGGCAGTCTCAGCCAAAAGCCGGCGCAAATCAGACCGACACAGGCTATGTAGACCAAATTATATAAAAAGGCAAAACTCAGCGCTCCGGTCGCCGGCACGCCCAGACGGCCGAAGAGAATAATCAGTGTGGCCTCCCGCGTTCCTAAACCGGCGACCGTAATCGGGATATACCCCACGAGAATGCCCACCACCACGACCATGGCAATGGGAACGACGCCCAGGGGTAAGCCGACGGCCTGACCGATGAGACCGGTCTGAATAAAATAGATCCCGTAGCTCAAGATGGTCAGTCCCAAGGCGATAAAAAGTTTGATGCTAATCAATTGCCGACTGCCTTGCACAAAGTCGTCCAGACTTCCGGACCAGTTGTCACCCAGCCGCCTTTTCATTCGCGACGCGACTTCTGTCAGGCGACTTGAAGATCCAAGCCACTTGAGCCCGCCGAAGACCCCAGCAGGCAGGAGCACGAATGCTACGACCACCAAGGCCTTAGCGTGGGGTATAAGATGAAACTGCGGCAGGGCCATCAGCGCAAGGGACGCCAGCACGAACAGGTCGAGCATACGGTCCACGAGCACGCTGGGCAACGAATAGCTGATTGTCGCTGCTCCTTGCTGTTTTAAAAAAAAACCCTTGGCGAATTCTCCCAGACGACCGGGTGTCATCAAGCCCGCGAAGGTGGACGCGAAGTAAATCGTCAGGACTTGTGACCATGTGCAGTGAATACCCTGCCAGCGAAGCAACTGTTTCCAGCGAAACGCCCGGACAGCGATTTGAGGCACGATGAGCACAACAGCCCAGGCAATGGGCACAGGGTCGCAATGCTTGAGGTGATCGACGACCGCGCAGAGGTCGACACCGAATAAAATGACGACGAGCAGAACGATACCGATCGATTTAGTGACATAGCGTTTTTTTAAGACCGGCATAAGTTTTCGCTTGAGGTTGAATTGGCCCGCTACATCAAGGCAGCGCGCGATCGAAAAGCGCGGGAGGAATCTGGCCCAAATGGACCTGGCCGTCGATGATAAACGCCGGTGTGCCCGTAATTTCAAATTTATATCCATCGGCTATATCACGGGCCAGTTTGCGCAGCAGGTCCGGACGACGGGTCAGGGCCGAGCGCATACCCGAGAGCTCGAGACCGGTCTGTTCGGCCAGTTGCTTCAGATCAAGCGTTTGGTGCCTGGCGGCGGATGCAAACAGGGCGTCGTTCAGTGCCCAGAAACGTCCTTCCTCGGCCGCGTAGATAGCCAGCAGGGCCATCTTGCCCGCCCCTACGTGGAAAGGCTCTTTAACCAGGGCGTTGACCTCGTGATCCATGGGAAAGTGGCGATGAACCAGGCGGATACGGTCCGGATACCGCGCGACGAGTTGCCGCAGATAGCGATGTATCTTACGGCATTGAAAACAAAGATAATCGGCATATTCGATGATTTCCAGTTCCGGTTCCGCGGCGCCGATCCAGGGATGACCGTCGGCGGTCAGACCGGTCGGCAGGTCGTCGGCCGGGGGCATGGTCGCCGACAGTGTCCAATATGGCGGGAAGAAGAGAACCCCCGCCAGAACCGCTACCGCAAAGCCGCCACTGGCCGTGCGCATTGGCAAGCTACGCCAAACCATACGGAGGTCACGCCTCAGGCCAGTGCCGACAGGCGGAAGCTTGAAGCGGCTTCGGATCAACCAGGTGTAGAATAACAGCAAGAGGTTGATGCCGTAGCTCAAGAGGCACATGATGCAATAGCTATGGATAAAATAAGTCGATAGGAACGCCAGGATCACGCTATAGAGCGTGAATCCCAGAGCGATCGTCTGAAGCAGGGCCCAACCGTCCTTGTCGTTCTTACGCTCCGACCAGGCCTTGGCCAGGATCAGCAAGAAGACCAGGTAGCCCCACACACCCCAGACGGGCACCGGCACATTGAAAAGGATCGAATAGGGGCTCTGGGAAACCGTGTCACAGTTGATGGACTGGCTGATGGCGCAGAAACTGCTGTAGCCGATGTCCGTGTAGACCCGGTAGTGGGAAATGGCCAGATAAATGGAATCGGCGAGCCCGCCCATAGCCAGCAGCATGGTGGGGATGAAATAAGCTGCCAATGGCAAGGGGACGATTTCTTTTTTCATGTTAAGTGGTCGCTACGACGCATGAACCGCCGTGGGCTTAATCTATTTGGCAATGAAACTATGATGCCGTGTTTATGTTTTCAAGTCGCTGGGCTTTTTCCTCGAGGTGTTGGGTGAAGACGCGGCGCAGTTGGACCGGCTGCCTGAGCTTGTCCATTGAACTGTCCAGCCGGGCCCAGACCGTCTCAAGCGGATACCGGCCAAGAATTCTGGCGATCAGTGTTTTGGAAAATTGCATGCGGCCCGCTTCAAGACTGTTCTCCAAACGAACGAGTTGAATCCCAAGATCGTGAGGTGCCGCCCGCAGCGCCCGCCTAAAAAACCAGTCGGCCCGCGCATGGTGCCCAAGCATTGCCTGGGCCACACCAATATTGACGAAGATGTCAGGATGGTCGCTAACTTCAGCCAGTGCCCGGCGTGAAACCACCAGCGCCGCTCGCGGTCGGTTCTGCCTGATCAGCAGAGCGGCCTTGGTATTTAGAAATGTCACCACCCGCGGGTGGCGCTTCAGCAGCCAGTCGATTTGCGCCTCGGCCTGATCGTATTGCCCTATCGCTAGTTGAAGTTCGGCCAAGGCCTGCCGCGCGGGGCGATTATGGGGGACAATGTTCAAAACGCGGGTCCACTGATCCAAGGCTTTAAGGCGTTCACCCTTATCCTGGTACATGATCGCCAAATTGCTGCGGGCCACGACCTTGAATTGGTCGATGGCGGGTGACTGTAAGGTTGTGGCTTTGGTGTACAGTTCAGCCGCCTGCTCATAATGTCCGTTGCGCGCCAAATCATTGGCAAGGTTGACCGCCGCGCGCGCACTCTGCGGCGCTTTTCGAAAAGTGTCCACCCACAGGCTGCGCTCGGTCCGCCAGTCCATATTTCGGGACAACGTGCCAACTGCGAAAATCAACACCAGGCTGATGGCCGTAGCTGGTACCAGGGCCTGCAAAGGCGATTGGCGCCGATGCAATCGCATCTGCAAATGAAAGCCGCCTGTCACCAGCGGCCAGAAAAGAAACAGTGACGGCAGGTAATTGCGGTGTTCGAATACCATTTCCAGCGGAAGCACTGTGGATTCCACTAAATGGTTGATGAGAAAAAACAAGATGGCGAATCCGAACACCGGCCGTTTGCGAGCGAATATAAGCCCGAAAGCCGCCAGCAGTCCCACGGTGAGCATGGCCGGCAGGGTCGTCCACGGATGCAGGAGGCTGGTTGAAACAGTAAAATCGTGCTCCAAGGAGAGCCGTTGGGGAATGGGGTAAAAGATTTGACTGAGGTAATAAACAAGAACCCGCGGCTGAGTCATCACCCGCTCGGCCAGGGAAAATGGTCGACCGTCGAATCCATACAGGACGGCCTTGACAAGATCGATCTGAAAAAGGCTTAGGAGGCACCATATAACCATAAGAGACAAAAAAGCTGCTGCGACAACTATTTTAAAAAAGGAGGGTGATGGTTTGCCATTGCGGTCTTGGAAAAAAACCCATTCCACGAGCAGTACCGAAGCCGGCCACAGAGCGGCATTCTCCTTGGATCCCAGGGATAGCAGGAAAGCACACAGCATCGTCGACCACCACCGGTAAGCCTTCAGCGGTTCCGGTTGCGCGCGTCCGCGGATAAAGCAGTAGAGGGCCACCAGAAAAAAAAGCGTCGCCAATGACGTATAGCGTTGCACCACGTAGGTGACGGCCTGGGTCTGGATGGGATTCAGGGCCCATAGCAGGGCCGTCACCAGGGCCACCGAGGCGCCGCAGGCCCTGATCGCCCCGGGAACCACAGGCCGGGCGCTCAATTCCTTGACAATCAGGAATACGAGAAGCGCATTGAAAAAATGGATGGCAATGTTTACGAGGCGATATCCGGCAACGTTGTCGCCATGCAGCCACCAGTTGAATGCGAAGGTCAGGTTGGTCACCGGCCGCGGCAGGTTGTTGCCCTGGCTGCGGCTGATACTCATGGCCCGTTTGAGAGACACGTGATCGAGTTCCTGCATCTGGACGGCCGGATTCCGCAAAATATTGGGGTAGTCGTCCATATGCCAGGCGGCCTGGAAGCTGTTGCTGTAGGCCGCAATGATCAACAGTCCCAGCACCATTAGAGCGGTATTGCGTCCCCTGCCGGGGCTCTCGAAATATGCCGTTATCCGATTGGGTGCCTGCATTTGTCCGGTTCAGCCCCCGCGCGCGTTGGTCCCTGCAATAACCCCTAGACGGTCTGCCAGGATCGGTCGGATGAGCACCGCGTCGTAAGGTGTGAGTCCGTCCGGGGGACCCACGAGGCGCGGATAGAAAAAGTCCAGCGGAATACGCCGGATCAGCTGATCGGTATTCGCATGGGCCGCTGCCATGTCTCCGCTGCGCACCTGGACTTCGATCAGGCCCAGCCACGCGGCGGGCTGGGTCGGTGCCCGCCTCCGGGCGTGTTCCAAGACCGCCAGCGCTTCGCGAAAGTGCCCCAGGCGCCCCATGGCAATGCCAAGGTTGATCAGCACGTCCGGGTCGGATGGCGTAATGACCATGGCTTTTTCTAAATGACGGCGGGAGGCTTTCAACTGCCCCTGCTGAAGTAGAATAAACCCCATGGAATTTAGGTAATAAGGGTGGCGCGGATTCTGTTTGACAAGGATCTCGGCGTGTCTACGTGCCTCATCCAGACGCCCGGTGACGATCAGGGGCAGCAGCAGGTTGTGGCGCGCGATCTCGTGGCGCGGATTGGCGGCCAGGGCCAGCTCAAACTGTTCAATGGCGGCTGTTTTGAGGTTCAGGCGGTTTAAAATCGTGCCCATGTTGTTGTGGGCGCCGGCGCGCGCCCGCTGGGGTGCCGGATCATACAAATCAAGGGACCGGGCATAGAGTTTCAAGGCCAGCTGATGGTTGCCGCGCTCGTCGTGGTAAGCGGCCAGTTCCATGTAAGGCCGGGCATTGCCGCGCGCCTTGACGAGCACATCCTCCCAGAACCGCTTTTCCGAAGCCCACACGCTGTTGCGCATATGGGTCGCTGTGCCCAGCAGGACAAGCACCAAAACCGTTCCGGCTGTCAGGGCGGCGGAAAGGATTTTGCGTGACCCCCGCCAACGCTCGATACCGCTTGCAATCAATACCGCGGGAGGCAAAAACAAGAACATGGACGGCAGATAGTTGCGGTGTTCGTACATCAGCTCCAGCGGGATGAAGCTCGATTCCACCAGGTGGTTCAAAAAGAAAAACAAAATGGCCAGGGACAAAAATTTGTACCGCCGGGCAGCCACGATGCCGAGAACGATCAGCAGCGCGATAACAAGGATCGCCGCCAGGGTCGTGGGCGGATCGAGCAGCGACTTGGAGATGGGAATATTCCGCATGAACGCAAAGCGGCCCGGAAGCGGCAGCAGGATCTGCGACAGATAAAAGAGCACGATGCGCGGCTCGGTCATCAGGCGCTCGGCCAGGCTGAAAGGCCGCCCTTGGTAGCCGCCAAGAATCGACTGCAGGGGGTTGCCCTTGAGGAACCAGAGGAGGCCAATCCCTAGGAAAAGGGCCAGAACCCCGGAGAGGGCGATCCGGTAGACAACTTTGCGCTGTGTCTCGATCGCATCGAGATCTTGAAAAAACAGGATGTCGATGAGAAGGATCGAAAGCGGCATAATGGCGGTGTTGAGTTTGGTGCCCACCGCCAGCAGATAAAAACCGGCGCATAGGGCCAGATAGGCGATGCGCCTGTTGCGGCGGTGGGATTGCCGGGCCTTCAAATAGGCGTAGATCCCGGCGATGAAAAACAGCGCGGCCAGCGAGGTGGTCCGCTGAACGATGTAGGTCACAGCCTGGGTCTGAATCGGGTGCAGGGCCCACAGGGCGCTGGCCAGCAGGGCCACAAACTGTGGCGGCAGTGAAGCGAATCGCGCCGCGGCCGGTGTGCGCATCAGGGCCAGGATGGTTCCATAGAGCATCACGGCCGCCAGGCCATGAATGAGAATGTTGACCGAACGAAAGCCCATTGTATTGCCCGGGGTGACATACCAGTTGAGGGCGAAGGTCAGCATGCCCACGGGCCTGAAAAATGCATCCCGGGAGTGGGACGCCCCTCCCGCGGGATCTATGCTGGCCTTGAGGGCCGCAGGGGTCAGTTCGGACAGGTGGACGGCGGGATTGTTGACGATGCGGATCTTGTCGTCGAAATACCAGGGGGCGCTCAGAGCGTTTAGGTAGCAAACGAAGACCAGACCCAATAACAGGGCCGCTGCCGTTGAAAGTTGGGTTGAATGGTCGTTTGAAGTTTGCATGGATAGCGCGGCCACCTCGGCGCCATCTTCCCGAGGCGCTCGCTCAAACCGGTATAGCTATAATTTATAATATGTTGCGGTCAAGTGTATCAGCTGCTTTTAGAAGATCAAGCGACGGGGGAATGGAATATCACAAAAAGTTGCTTTGCGCATGGCGTGTTGATGATGATGTGCCTGGAAAGAATCGGTTGAACATAAAAAGAAAGGGAGGCTTGGTGGCCTCCCCCTCTCTTGCTAACATACCTGCTTAATCGAATTACTGCATACGAATCGTGTAGACGCCGGCGCCATCCCAGCGGGAGTCGCCATCCTGATAATCGGTCGGGCAACGATCGCCTGTATCGTCCACAGTGACCACGATATTGTTTATCGAGCCGCCGATGGTACCGTCATTGCCTTGGGACATGGTGATGCCGATGTCCGCCGGATCGTTCGGAACCGTGTTATTGCCCGGAATCGAGTAGTAATCCGCCAGGGCCGCCATAATGGCCTGGGCATCGGACTCGGCCGCGGAGCAATAGGCCTTGTTGCGATAAGCAATGAAGTTGGGGATGGCGATCGCCGCCAGGATACCGATGATGGCGATGACGATCATGAGCTCGATCAGGGTGAAACCTTCTTTGTTGTTTCGCAGTTTCTGCAGCATGTGAGTAGCCTCCTCATTAAAAAAGTTAAAAAAAATCGGGTTAATTGTGACGAATTCGCGCTGCCGCCGGTTTTTTGGGCAGGGTGTCTCTGATCACCAAGCCCCTGCAACAACCGCATTCATTTGCGTTGGGAATGTAGCAATTCGTATGCCACCTTCGGGCCTTAAAGTCCAACCGACAATACTCGTTTGAAATCGTTGTATTATTCCGCCGGTCCCATCGGGTGGCACCGAAAAAGTGAACGAAAACAGTCATTGATTTGTCAAAAATTGTCATTGCCCTGACATTATTTGTCATGGGTAACAGTTAGAAAGACGTGAGGATTTAAAATCAGAACCGGATATTATCACCTAAAGGTTCGATGTGGGGAGAACCGGGTGAAATCGGCGACCGGCAGCCAGGATCAGCCATCCCCCTGCAGTTTCCCCAGCCGGTGGCGGAAAGAGCGGAAGGTGATCCCCAGAAGCTCAGCGGCTTTGTTCTTGTTGCCGCTGGCCACCTCGAGGGCTTTCTGGAGGTAAGCATATTCGATCTCCCGCAGGATCACGTCCAGGGAGACTCCCTTGTCGATCTGATCGAGATCGTAGCGCTTGCCCTGAACGCCCTCGATCCAGCGGCGTTTGTGCACCGAAAGGGCCAGGCTTTCCGGCAGGATGATGTTGGTGGTGGAGAGCGCCACCGAACGTTCCATCAGGTTTTCCAGCTCGCGCACGTTGCCGGGGAAGTCGTATTTATGCATCAGGTCCACGGCGTAGGAGGATATCTTCTTGATCTCCTTTTCCATTTCGGTGGCGTACTTGTCCAGAAAATGCTGGGCCAGCGCCTTGATGTCGGCCTTGCGCTCCCTGAGTGGCGGCACCTTGATTTCGATGACGTTGAGGCGGTAGAAAAGGTCCTCCCGGAAGCGGCCCTCGATGACCTCTTCGGCCAGGTTCTTGTTCGTGGCGGAGATGATCCGGCAGTCGACGTTGATATCCTCGTTGCCGCCCACCGGCTTGAAGACCTTTTCCTGGACCACGCGTAGGAGCTTGACCTGCAGGGGCGTGCTGAGTTCTCCGATCTCGTCCAGAAATATGGTGCCGTTGTGGGCCGCCTCGAACAGCCCCTTCTTGTCCTGGGTCGCGCCCGTGAAGGCACCCTTGCGGTGACCGAAGAGCTCGCTCTCCATCAGGGTTTCCGGGATGCCGCCGCAGTTGATGGCCACGAAGGGCTGATCCGCCCGCTCGCTCTCGTCGTGGATGGAGCGTGCGATCAATTCCTTGCCGGTGCCGCTTTCACCGGAGACGAGGATATTGGTCCGCGTCTGGGCCACCTGACGGATGAGCTTATAGATGTGCATCATGGCCGGGCTGTTGCCGACGATCTTATTGAAGTGCACATTCTTTTTGAGGTCTTGGCGGAGGCTCTGGCTTTCCCTCTCCAGGGTGCGCAGCTCGAGCGCACGGGCGATGGTATCCAGCAGTTCGTCCTTGTCGAACGGTTTGGGCACATAGTCATAGGCGCCATCGTTCATGGCTTCGACGGCCATTTCGGCGGTGACGTAGGCCGAGATCATGATCACGACGATATTGGGGTTCTTTTTCTTGGCCGCCCGCAAGACGTCCAATCCGGTGATGTCCCCCAGATTAATGTCGCAGACGATCAGATCGTAGGCGGTTTTTTTCTGCATCTCGATGGCCTGGGTCCCGGATTCGGCGCAGTCCACCCGATAGCCTTTCTTGCTGAACAGGTATTCCAGCAACTCCCGCATACTGAGTTCGTCGTCCACGACGAGTAGATGGTAGTCTTTTTCGGTCATGCTGTTTCCTAACGCTCGGAATTCAGATTCAAAATCCGCGGCGCGCGCCCGGGGGCGGTATCACCGGGGCCGGTCGACGCGATTCGAAGGCTAATCGTCCTAATCGTCCAGGGCGAACACGACCCGCCCGGCAACGATCGTGGTCGTGGCGCGGCCCTTCAGCGTCCAGCCCTCAAAGGGCGTGTTCCGGCTTTGGGACCGGAAATTATCGGCCGACACCGTGAAAACCGCATCCGGGTCGATGATCGTGATGTCGGCCGGCATCCCGGTCTGCAGCCCGCAGGGCACGCCGATAATCCGGGCCGGATGGCAGGCCATCAGTTCCACCAGGCGCGGCAGCGACAAGACCCCGTCGTGCACCAGTTTCAGGGCCAGGGGCAGGCTTGTCTCGAGCCCGATGACGCCGTTGGCGGCCAGGTCGAACTCCAGCTGCTTTTCGATGCTCGAATGGGGTGCGTGGTCGCTGGCAATCGCGTCGATGGTGCCGTCGGCCAGGCCCTGGCGGATGGCGTCCCGGTCGGCCGCCGTGCGCAGGGGCGGATACATTTTCATGTTGGGGTCGTAGTCGCACACGGCTTCGTCATCCAGGGTGAAATGGTGCGGCGCGGCCTCGGCTGTTACCGCGACACCCTGCGACTTGGCGATCCGGATGGCATCCACGGCCTCGCGTGTGCTGACATGCGCAAGGTGGAGTTTTCCGCCCGTGAGGCCTGCCAGGGCGATGTCGCGTTGGACCATGGCGCTCTCGGCGACGTTGGGGATACCGCGCAATCCGAGCCGTGTGGCGGTCGGCCCCTCGTTCATGGCCCCGTCGGCCGAAAGCAGCGGGTCCTCGCAATGGGCGATGACGGGGCAGCCCGCGCCTCGGGCGTATTCCAACGCACGGCGCATCAGCAGGCTGTTGGCCACCGGCAGGCCATCGTCGGTGAAAGCCACCGCACCGGCCGCCGCGAGTTCGTAAAACGGCGTCAATCCCTTTCCGGCCAGACCGGGGCTGATGGCCGCCACCGGATAGACCCTGGCGACCCCGGCGCTTTGTGCCCTTTCCAAAATGAATTCGGTCACCTGGGCACAGTCGTTGGGCGGATGCGTGTTGGGCATGGCGCAGACGGCCGTAAAACCTCCGGCGACGGCGGCGCGGCAGCCGCTGGCGATGGTTTCCTTGTATTCCTCGCCAGGTTCGCGCAGATGGACGTGAAGGTCGATCAGCCCGGGGGCGACGATTTTGCCGCGGGCAGCGATCACCTTCACGCTTTTTTCCGCCTCGCCTGTTCCCCCGCCGGGTTTGAGGGCGGCGATTCGCCCCTCATTTATATAGAGGTCGGCCTCCCCGTCGAAATGGCCCGGATCGATGATGCGCCCGCCGCGGATGATCAGGTCCATCGCTATTTGCCTCCCAGCACCAGATATAAAAGGGCCATGCGCACGGCCACACCGTTGGTGACCTGTTCCAGAATGACCGCGTAGGGTCCGTCCGCCACCTCGGGCGCGATCTCGACACCGCGGTTCATGGGCCCGGGGTGCATGATGAGGACATCGTCCGAGGCCTTCTGCAGCCGCTCGAGATTCAGTCCGAATACGGCGGCATATTCGCGCTCGTCGGGCATGAGAAACTGAGCCTGACGCTCTTTCTGGATGCGCAGCATCATGATCACGTCCGCGCCGCCAATGGCATCGTCCAGCGAAGGGGCTACCTTGACCCCCATCTGCTCGATCCCGATGGGCATCATGGTCGGCGGCCCGCAGACCGTGACATGGGCACCCATTTTCTGGAATCCGACGATATTCGAGCGCGCCACCCGGCTGTGGGCGATATCCCCCACGATCAGGAGGTCGAGCCCCCGCAGACGGCCCATTTTTTCCCGTACCGTCATCAGATCGAGCAGGGCCTGGGTGGGGTGCGCATGCATGCCGTCGCCCGCATTGATCACGCTAGCCTCGCAGTGATGCGCCAGGAAATGCGGGGCGCCCGCCGATCCGTGCCGGATGATGATCACGTCCGGCTGCATGGCTTCGATGTTCTGCACCGTGTCGAGCAGCGTCTCGCCCTTGACCGCGCTGCTGGTGGCTTTGGAGAAGGAAAGACTGTCCGCGCTGAGGCGTTTGGCGGCCAGATCAAATGATGATTTGGTGCGGGTGCTGGGTTCGTAGAAAAACTGGACCACGGTCTTGCCCCGCAGCGTGGGCACTTTTTTGATCGGCCGGCGCGAAATTTCCTTCATGCGCACCGCCGTATCCAGGATCATGCGGATATCGGCGTCTGAAAGCGACGCCATGTCCAAGATGTGTTTATGCCTCATCCCCCCCATGCGTCCCCCGTTTGATGGCCCGCTGGCCGTCAAAAACGACATTACTCGATCATGCTGCCGATGCGGCGCCAGCGCACCGCAAAGTCATCCTTGTTCCAGGACCAGTAGATCATGAACGCCTTGCCCCGCAGTTCGCTGTAGTTGACAAAATTCCAGAAGCGGCTGTCGTTGCTGCGGTCGCGGTTGTCGCCCATGACGAACAGGCTGTCCGCAGGCACTTTGATCGGACCGAAATTGTCCCGCGGATTGTTGCGCAGAACAAAAGCGTCCTTGTGGACGGCGTATGTGCTGGCCTCAGGTTCGCCGTTGACATAAACAACCTTGTTGCGGCACTCCACCGTGTCGCCGGGAATGCCGACCACGCGCTTGATGAAATCCATCTTCGGGTCCTGGGGGAACTTGAAGACGACGATGTCGCCCCGTTCGGGCTCCGCAACAGGAACCAGGGCTTTGTTGGTGAAGGGCATCCGGATGCCGTAGATGAACTTATTGACAAGGATATGGTCGCCGATCAGCAGCGTGTCCTCCATCGAACCGGATGGTATTTTAAAGGCCTGGACAATAAACGTCCGAATGAAAAGAGCCAGCAGGATGGCCAGGAGAATGGCTTCGACGTTCTCGCGCAGCCGGGATTTGGGTTTGGGGCCGGTTTGGCTGTCCGGCGTGGTCGAGGTTGGTTTCAAGACGGGTCGGCACCTTTCATATTAAAGACCTGCAAAATCAGGTTGTTTGATTCACGGCCCGGATTCAACTTTGACGGTTTCCAAAAAAATGTCCGATATCGGCGCAACGCTTCAGCCCCCGTTATGGCGGCGTACTGTAAGTACGCCGCATTCCTCGGGATTCACAAGCCGTATCTCGAGCTTTTTCCGAAACTGCCTGGAAGATGACTTATTGCGCGTCCATCCACCTTTGGGTCGAATCCGGCTGGCGGTCGCCCGGCCATTGGCTTCAGGCCAGCAGCCAGACGCCCGCGCGGAATGTCAGATTGGTCAGCAGCCCCGCGGCGAGATCGTCGGCCACAATGCCGCGCCCCCCCTTGAGACGCCGGTCAAGCCATCCGACCGGAAAGGGCTTGAGCACATCGTAGAAACGAAAAATCACGATGGTGATCAAGCAGCCGGAAAACGATAGCTTGAGGCCCAGGCAGGCCACCATGACACCGGCGATTTCATCGATCACCACCGCCCCCGGGTCAGCTTGGTTCAACAAAGCCCCAGCCCGGTGGGCAATGTGGACGGCGGCGGCCGCAAACACGGCGACCAGGACCAGTGACACCCCCCACGACAGGTGGCTCAGTCCCCATCCCAAAGGAAGCGCTGCAAAGGAGCCGACCGTTCCCGGGGCGTAAGGCGAATATCCGCACCCTCCCCCCGTCGCCAGGAAAAGGACGTCACGATCCTTTAAAAACATGGCCCGTGTCTATATTCAGTACCCTTTTTTGTCAATGACTGTATCCAAGGCGTCAGCCGCCTCGCGCCCTGCCGGGGAAGGTGACCGATCGCCCTGCCGATCAGGTCACAGGCACCCCACCAACGCGGCGAGGTCTTCTTAGGGCGTTCCGGCGGTGCACCGATATCGATCAGGGTACCAAAGGCATGTCTCCGCCGATGCCCGCGAGGCAATCGAAACGGGCAAGTTGCAAGCCATTTTATTCCGGTTTCGTTCCCCTCGCCGGCAAGCCGCTGTAGCGCCGGACGATTCCGATGACCAATTCACAGGCGCGAACCATGTCCGCGAGGGCCACGCGTTCTTCCCGGGTGTGCGGATCGTGCATGCCCGTTCCCAGAACACCGGCGGTAATGCCCTTCTGGAAGAAAACATTGGCGTCCGAACCGCCGCCGGCCGGCTGGGTCCGGAGATGCCGTCCGAGTCGATGGGCGGCGTCCACCGCCAATTGAACCACCTGATGGTCTTCGGGGATATGGGTGCGCTGGAATTCCTGTTCGAGATGATAGGCAAACCAGGGTTTGGGGCCATCATCCGGGAAGCCTGGAAAACGATCCACGGCGTCCTGAAAGGTGTCGATGATTCGGCGGGTGGCCTGCTCCAGCTTCGCTTCGTTGTGGCTGCGGACTTCGGCATCAATGGTGACCCGCGCAGGAACGATGTTGGTGGCCACGCCACCACGGAGCATGCCGATGTTGCAGGTGGTTTCGACATCCAGGCGCCCCCATTCGAGGGCGGCAATCGCACGCGAGGCAATAAAGATGGCATTGATGCCTTTTTCGGGCGAGGCGCCGGCGTGCGCTTCCTTGCCGTGCACCTCGAGGTTCAGGCGATTGGCCGCCGGCGCACGGTTGATCAAGCGGTCCGGGTCGCGCGCATCGAGGACATAGCCGCTGCGGGCGGACAGCAGATCGAAGTCGAGATGTCTGGCTCCCAGCAGGCCGATCTCTTCACAGGTCGAGAACACGAACTCCAGGGGCGCCAAGGGCTGGGCGGTGGTATTCATAACCTCGATGGCCTCGAGCAAAATTGCGATCGCGCTCTTGTCATCCGCCCCCAGGATGGTGTCGCCGGAACTCTTGAAGAGGCCGTTCTCAAAAACCGGGCGAATGCCGACGCCTGGTTGTACGGTGTCCATATGGGCGCTGAATAGAAGGGGCGCTTTCTCGACTGCACCCGTTCGCCGGCCGATGAGATTACCGGTATCGCTTCCGGTTTGCGACGCGGAACGGTCGAACTGCGTGGCCACCCCCAACGCTTCGAGACGTGTCTGCAGTTGGGCTGCGAAGCGGCCCTCGGAGCGAGAGACACTGTCGCATCGAACCAGGGACTCGAATGTACGCGCTAACCGCTCGGGATTGATCGGCATAATGATTCACTTGAGTGATTGACAAAAAGCAAAGGGGCGACTATTTATTGCCATCAGCGCGGAAGTGCGCAGCTACCTGGTGGGGCTCCCGGGCTTCAAACCCGGTGTGGGGCGTTAACACCGTCCCGGGTGGGTTCGATTCCCATGCACTTCCGCCATTTTTTTTGTCATCTGACCCTATCAACTGTTTATGGCCGGTAGTGTTGGGCGTACGCGGTCAGCGACCGGCGCTTTGGTCTGAAACCCACCCCTATTCGATCCACCATTTAGCTCCGCAGACTGAACCGTTGTAAAATGGGATCAATGTATCGCAGTACCACGTTCTGGGTCGCTTTTTTGGGCAGGTTCTGCATGTACACCGAGGAGAACTCGGGCTCGATCAGCGGCGACGCGGCGGGCTCCCAATCCCCGGTGTCATAGCCCATCACCTCCATATAAGGCACATAGGCCGGCTTGAACCACCCGACGTCTTCTTGCGTGAACCAGTGCCGCCAGTCGCCAGAGGCCTTTTTTCGAACCACCTTGTCTTTGCCCGTGCCCTTGGGTACTTCGACCTCATCGGCGAATTGGAAACCCAGATATCGGTTCAAGGCATCAAAATTCTTGGCGACCATGTCCTCGAAGCGAAACAAAAACCAATCGTCGCCAAGCGTTTGAACGAACGCGGCCATTTCCCGGTAGCGCTGTTTTTCCTCTTCGACGACGGCTTCAATCGAAAGCGGCCACGCGCCGTGGCCGATATATCGGCAGATTTCAACAAAGGAAATGCTTCGCGGGTCTTTTTCTTTCTGAAGCACCCGATCGAGATGGGCCTGATATTGCTTCTTGTGCCCGGCATAGCCTTTGTGCCAGCGGTAGAGCATCTTGCTGACGGCCGCATCCCGGGGGTCGCGCGCCATCCAGATTTTGCGATCGTAGTGCTCTTTTTTCAGATGCTCGCGGTAGAGGTCGAAATCCTTGCCCTTGCGGGGTTCGTACGTGTGCTTGTACACGGCATTTTCATAATCGCCGACGTATTTACCGGGCATACCGCCTGAGAAGGCACGGCAGTTGGGCAGTCCGCCGGCCACTTTGTATACCATGGCCGTGGTACCCGATTTCCCCAATCCCAATATCAAAACCTTCATTCAATGCCTCCATCCAACAAAATGCGGTCAAAATTTTCGATTTCCCCGGTCCAAAGAGAGAAGTCCCATCCACCCCGTTTTCCCCTGGGTTTGATCGACCACCGGCAATATTAAATCCATCCGTCGCGGGAATATCCGGTAAATATCGTTTAAATCTGATATCCCTGGCTAAAGATCGCTCGATTGGCCAACGTCGATCAAATTTATAACATTCTCACCTTACAAACCAATATTCAACTTTTTTTTCAGATTTGCGCATTTTGCTATCCAGACTTCGCTGAGGACGCCAGCCATTGAACCGATCAACGCTTTAATCGATGACCCGCCGATGCTCGTTTCCGCAACAACGCCTAACCCCACTTTTCCGCAAGGGCCTGGAAGCCCTGGCCTTCCCAGCGGGTCGTTGGCCGCAGATCCAAATATTCCCGCGTTCGTTTCAGCGGTTTTTGCGGACACCTCGCCGTACACCACGCAGCAGGCCCGCTTGCAGAATAACGTCCCGGACCGACGCCGTTCGTCCGCCGAGAAATTCTTGGGCGTAACTATCAAGGTGGAAATTTTGACATCGGCATGTTGATGTATCAATTGAATTATAATATTAATACAAATTTTTTAATGCTCAGCATGTCGAAATACCAGCATTTTTGGAAGGTTGGGCCTGTATCGTGTAGAGGGCTTGTAACCCGCCTGGAATGATTGACACGGTGGGGATATGGTCCGCCTATGCCGATCGATTGCAACCAAGAATGGATTCAACGTGCCGATGGCTGAACCCGCACTCCTCATACCGGTTGAAAACCAAGTCCGCGAACTCGACGCCAAGCTATTGCTGGCATGTGTCGCCGCCAGCAAGGGTTTGCACGTCGTTATCGGTCCTAAGAGAGAAATCGAATTCCGTATCGCGTCTTTTCCCAGAAGCATATTTCTTTCCAAATCGTTGCGCATCGGCAACCGTAAATTTTTCCCGACCGCACGCAAGCTGGGTCATGAAATTGTCGCCTGGGATGAAGAAGCACTGGTTCACCTGCCGGCCGAAATTTATTTCAGTCGACGCCTGTCGCCGGCGGGCATGGCGCACGTATCGCATCTGTTCGCCTGGGGTGAAGACAATGCCGCGCTATGGCGCCAATATCCTCAGCTTCCTCCCGAAACCCCGATCCATGTCACCGGCAATCCACGCAACGATTTACTGCGCGCTGAAATGCGAGGCTTCTACGAGGAGGCACTCGGGGAGATCCGTGCTAAATTCCGCCGTTTTATTCTAATCAATACAAATTTCAACCACGTCAACGCCTATCACTCGGCGCAGAATCTGTTTCAGCCGGTCAAGCCCACCGGAGGGCCACCGGCCTACGGACAGGCGGCCCGGGGCATGCCCCGTGATTATGCCGAGGGCCTGCGCGCCCACAAACAGGCCCTGTTCGAAGCATTTTTGGATATGATTCCCGTCATCGAGCAAGCCTCTTCAGGTTATGATATTGTCGTGCGCCCCCATCCAACTGAAAATCAGGCCATCTATCACAAGCTTGCGGAGCGCTGTCAGCGGGTGCATGTCACCAACGCCGGCAACGTCGTACCATGGTTGATGGCCGCCCGCGCCCTGATTCACAACGGATGCACCACCGGGGTCGAAGCTTATGTCATGGGCGTGCCGGCCATTTCATTTCGACCGCATGTCAACGACGTCTACGATGACGGCTTTTATCAACTCCCCAATCGTTTGAGCCACCAGTCTTTCGACCTTGCATCGCTGAAAACAAAACTCAACAGCATCCTCGAAGGACAGACAGGCGCTGCCGACGGCGATGAACGCCGCTCCCTGACCAGACATCATCTGGCCGGCCTGGAAGGTCCATTCGCCTGCGAGCAGATCGTCGATGTGCTTTTACGGGTGGCCGCCGAGCTTAAACGTCGTCCCCATCCGCCGACCTCGAATCGACTGGAAGGCTGGTATCGAACCACCAAACGCCGTATTCGGCAGCGCATCAAATCACATCTGCCGGGCAGTACGAAATCCCGGGCGTTTGAACGCCATCGCTACCCCGAGACGGCGCAGGAAGAAATCCAAGCCCGGCTGAAGCGGTTTCAGAATATTCTCGGCCATTCCGAGCCGCTGCGTGTCGAACGTATTTTTGGCAAGCTATTCAGAATCAGCCGTTGATGGGAGCTTTGGCACCGGAGAAACGATGAATGTTGACTGTGCTTATGGTTGGGTCGCGGATCCCATCCACCAATTGAGCGAATCGACCACCAATCAGGAGACCGTATGAAAGTTTTTATTTTGGGACGTGGCAAATCGGGAACAACCGCCCTCCTCTTCAAAATTGCCGCCGGATTGCCGGATTGCCGTGCCTTCAGCGGCGGCCATCCCGGCAAATACGCCGGCGATTTCAAAAACGCCGTTTACAAACATACCTACAGCGAACGCAAGGGCAAAACCTTTGATGTTTACCGGCAGCATGTGTCGGACCAACAATACGATCGGATGATCTGGGTGGCGCGCGACCCCCGCGATGTCGCTGTCAGCCGAATGCTTTTTCGATGGCACAAGGGCCCCAAGGGCCAGTGGAAGCAATACCGCACCCATCTGGAAATGGTCCAGCAGAAGGAACGCGATCCCCAATCCATACCCTTCCACATCCTGTGCCGGTATATCGGCCATGACCACTGGCCACTGACCACCGATGAAGTCGCCGAAGATGAACGCTTGCGTTACGATCAAATGAGCGCCTTCGTCGAGAGCTTGGGGGCGGATTGGTTCCTTTTCAAATATGAAGATATGATTCGCGGGAACTTCGAAAACCTGAGTGACTACCTCGGGTTTGCGGTGCGGGACGATGCGGAGGTCCCGGCGTCGACGGGCAAAGCCAAGGTGGCCCGCAAGAAGGCTTTCGGTGATTGGCGCAACTGGTTTACCCCTGAAGATGAAGAAATATTCAAACCGGCCTATCGGTCCTATATGCAGGCCATCGGCTACGACCTCGACGACTGGGCCGTGGCCTCCCAACCCGAAATCGAGCCACGTTTTTCGTCGATGTACATGAAACGCCTGGTCAGGGAAAATACCAAGAACCCCTTCAGGCGGATGATCGGTAAATTGTCGGGGACAATGTAAAGCGATCGATTCGGGCGCAAACGCTGGTCATGCGCCCATCAAGCGACGCGGGTTTCGGGCCTGCACTTGGGCAGCGTTCATGTCAGGCCGCTGGAGCCCGTCCGGCCGTCGCCACCAGAAAATCCCGGTATCCCACCAGAACATCATTTTCGTCCCGGTCGCCTTGGACGACCGCCTTCAGGTAGCGATCGACATCCTCGGCCTTGTAGGGGACTTTGCGTTTGTCCCTCCGCAGGGCTTCGATCGCCATTTGCAGCACATCTTCGTCGCCAATCGTCCAGCAGGCTTTCAACTCCTCGAGGAGTGTCGTATTCGAATGCAGGTACTTCAAGTAAAGCGCCGGCTTGCCACGCACCAGGGCTTCGGTGACGACACTGGAGCCGACCACGAGCACAACGTCCGCCCAATGGCAGAGCTCAGCCGTCAACACGTGGGAAGCATCCTTCAGGCGCGGGCTGACGGGCAGGTCCATGCGCGCCGCGGCGCGCGTATGCGGCTTGACCAGTAATTGGATGCCCTCGATCGCCGCCAGTCGTTCAAGTGAGGCGGCCAGACGATCCAGATCCACATTGCATTGGGGTTTGGAGGGGAAAAAAACGACTTTCAGGTCATCGGATGCAGTCGGCGGGTCCGGAAGTCGCTTGGGCAGAATTTTCCAGTTTTGGTGCATCCATTCCTCGCAATAGCGCGCACTGCCCAATGTGGTGATTTTGGCGGCGGGCACACCGGAATCAATCAAAGCGATCTGGCGCAACGCATTAGGCGCGACAATCTGATCGTAACGGGAGAATTTCTGGTGTCGCCGC
>JAAUYG010207323.1_pt1 | contig 22849 bp, 13 predicted proteins | sample 7278091 | NCBI WGS metagenome assembly JAAUYG01 (sample SAMN14350201, study PRJNA611818) | marine sediment metagenome | isolation source: surface marine sediment (0.6m) | place: French Polynesia: Moorea | collected 2018-08 | reverse complement strand
GTTATAAATATTTTTTTTAAAATAAATGGTCTAACAGACCTAATATTCAATATTTTGGAATGTTTGAAATCCCTCAATCCCAAGCACCCCCCCCCCCCCCCCAAGGCTTCCCAACCTTGGATGCTACTATACAATACAGTTGTTATGGTAGCATCCAAGGTTGGGAAGCCTTGGGGGGGGGGGGGGTGGGTGGGATTGAGGGATTTCAATCATTCCTACATATTGACTCTGAGGTCTGTTAGACCATTTATTTTATCAAAAATATTTATATCAGAGTTGAGATATGGTATCAATTTGACCAGGACAAGAACCGAAGTAAAGCATATTTTGATTATTAATTTAGAGATCAGTAGCTATTGAGGACCACTGCATCAGGTCCTTGTCCTGATTTAGTGTATCACTGTGTCTAATGCAGTACCGTCTGATCGTTCTTCTTTGTGTTTGAATTCTAAAATATTAAAGGACACATAGGAAATGTTGAATGCAGACTCACTGTGTCCTCTTGAATGCTGCGAGAATTGAAATCCCCAAGTTTAGTGCAGAACATTCTAAGTCAGAATTTCAGCTTTCAAATCCCAACTGTCAGAGTGGAGTGGCATTCTTACGTGGGGTGTAACATGTCTGGGATGTTGTCATGAGGGTGCGTTTCAGAGATTTTCAGAAACTGTACCACCATGACCACAACAAATGCCAAAAGCCAGGGAAAGACCTGTTTTATGATCAGTCTGAGGGTGGACATGTTGAATACTTCTATGGAGCTTCATTCAGTAGATGAGCTATGGCAGTGGAACAACATTGATGTTGTGATGCCATGATCTCATGAAAGAGGTTCGGAGTTGCACAAGGGAGTAGGTGGAGGGTGAAAACTGTGCCTGGGTCCTTCGTGAGCTGGGATTTCTGGGATACCCGGTATGTCCTAGGAGTTGATGACATTCTCCGGTACCCGTACCTGCCAGGATTAGCTTCATCTCCATGGTAACTAGGTAATTAGTTATCTGTGATGGTTGAGAAAGGATTTGGTATTTACAGGGATGGCATGTATATTGTCATGTTGCAGAGATTATGATGGCTCTAGGGCCATAATCCCCATGATGCCATACAGGCTGGTATACAGTATACTTGTCAGCATGACTGCTGCTACTTGTAAAAAATTGTACCACTAGTATAATTCAGTGTTCAGGATGTGGGGGGTTCGTTCAGTAGTCTGTATTTATCAGAACAGGTGCAGGATGTTAGTATTACTGTATACTACCAGGGGTAACTATTAATCATGTTAATTACATGTGTACCATAGGTTTTATATAGTACTATCAAGCCGAAAGTAATTAGCTGTGGTCCGGGATCAATCTCACTTTCAATTTGCCACATCATTTCTTAGAATTCTGCTTCTTTGACAAAATTGTACATGACCTACTGGTAGAATACAACTAAAATACATGCACTGCAATGACAGTGGGAATATTATAGATTGATTCACTCCCATGTTGCTACATCTTTGTTTTGAGCATATATCCTGATCTTTTGGAGTTACATACAGATTGGAAACCACACACTGACTGATGAACAGATTCTGTGTAAATACATGTACCAGTACATATGTGGGTATACATAGGACTCAGATACAGGAGTCTGCTGGATAATTGGAAATAATTGGAGGAACTAAACTCACCACCCACCAGTTAAATATTAGGCCTATTAGCTGAATATTATATGGTAATCTAAGATACCATTCTAGCTGCTTGCAGCAGAAACAGTTAGTACCCAGGCAAAGCTTATTGAAACAGAGCGGACTGAGTGGTGCACCATGTCTTCATGTCTGGATATGACAATAGGCTAAAATAAAACATTCGAGTTTGATTTATTTTCTCAAGCATTTATCATCTTTGTGTTATTATACCTCGGTAAATGCAGCAATTGTAGCTTGTAGCAGAGCAATTGTTATGTGAGCCTGTGCCAGAGATAATGAGCTTGCTTGGATGCATGATTCCCTACAAGATACTGGATTGGTATGTTTCGCAGAAGTGGTCGCAGATGGCTCCTGGCACCAAGGGCAATTGTCAAACACCAATTACAGGCTACATAATTACATTCCATTTATCACAACAGCAGCTGCTGTGGAATTGCAGATCTGTCCATCTAATTCTGCCATGCCCATGACATTTTCTGAGTAATCCCAACTGGATCTAATCTGGAAAATGTCATCTTAAAGACAATTTTCCTCCCGAATCTTGAAAACTTGCCGCCTCCATACAACCCGGAGGTAGCGAGAGAGGTGGCTGGGGGTGGCAGGCATTGTACATTCCGCTGTCGCCTGGGGTAAATAGCACAGGAAAGGACATCACCTCCGCAGAGAATGCACAGGGAACATGGAATGCCTATTATTCTCAAATAAGCCCAATCAGCCTGAAATTTCCACTCCTGAGTGAGCGGAATACTGGAATGGAATGGAATAACAATCCAATCCGGGTTTTTAGTGTTGCTTAATGAGGAATGTGGCTTTACCAGCTCAGGTTTACTGTCACTTGGGTGACGATAGCTCTCTTATTAGTCAAAGAGCTGAGGTGTTTACCAATAACGGGTGTGCCCAGTGATGCAGTTGTCAAGTTGTGGTACGCCTGACTACAAATGAATAGGTCATGTTTTTTTTTTTTTTTTTTTTTTTTTTTGCAGTCTTATTTCACTGCTTATGTTGCTACCAATCAATATGCATATAGGGAACCTCTACCAGTGGGCACCATCAAGGCCACTTTTTTGTTGCAGTGGCAGTGAACAGACACCGGCGAAAATATGTTATGTTTCGAAAATATTACTACTATGTCATTAAGTGTTGACATCCTTAAATTGATTATTAATATTTTCTTATTTATTAGGCTTTATATCAACATCATCCGTACTGATAGTAAGTGATTATGCCAAAGCCTTCTTGTCATATTGGATATGGAATAGATTACCAGAGAACCACAAAATACCATAATCACGTGCTGTAACTCTCAGCATGTGGAATAGGACTTGATCCAATTGCACAGTTTGGAGGTCCCTGTCTTTCATGTGCAAAGCTTACCGGTATATCATTATTGGGTTTAACAAAATTTTTAAGGTTAATACGTGTATAATTACATGTAAAAAAATATGCAGTGTTTACCGCAAAACTCTTGCAAGCTGCTGCATTATCGGATTATAGGTCTTATCTGTCAGACCTGTGCCTGATGTTCATGCATGCACTTTTTTCAAACAGGATATTAGCTTTGAAAATTCGGAACAATTTTTGTTTTCATTTAAGACTCAGAGAGGAGACAGACAATTTTTCTAGGATATTGGCTTATCGTATTACTTTTTCTTTTTTAGTTCGACTCCATGACAGTATACAAGATGAAGGGTTTCACTACCTTGTGTTCGACCTGTAAGTGCATATCTGGAATATTAAGCTGTTCTGAGAACAACTGTAATAACACTGTGTAAGCTGCAGTTTCAGTATCAGTATGAGTAAAAGTGATATGAGAGGAGAAAATTTTGAGTGCGGATACTATTAAAAATGGGCTATTGACACCTGTGTAACTGAAAAGTACTTCTTCAACTTAATTTTTTGGGAAATTATGTGAAAGCAATATGCTATTACGGACTCCGTAACAAACAATCTATTTTTGTGCAAATTAGAAATAATAATGTTTATTTGTGTAACTGCTTTATAGATTTATGATAGTTTATATGCATGAACTTTATTTACACTTTTTGTATAAATTGGGAATAAAATTGTTATTATTACCCCCAGTAACTTGCTAGTGAGTACCTGGTACATGTACTCGTATTAACAAATTAACGTGCAGATGAGTGAAAAGTGCATGTGATGACATCTATTATCATGATTATTAACCTCTTTGTTTTCTTCCCAGAGTAACTGGCGGTGAGCTGTTTGAGGATATTGTGGCTCGAGAATTTTACAGTGAGGCTGATGCTAGGTAAACATATAAATTCTCCACTGGGAAAAACAGCATTGCATTATTGCAAGGCAATAAAATCAGGGCAATATATGGTATCCCAAGTATGATTTTCTGTCACCCATTCAGAATTTATTTGGCGTTAACAGTAAATTCACATATGTCCATAGCAAGTGAATCATATGGTTTACCATCTTCTTTCCTGCATTTAACATGATGCAGTTGGTTTGTATTATTCATAGCTGCAAGGTTGAAATTTGCGGTACATCATGACATTGGGGCTCAAATTTAATAGGCTAACTTCTTCATGTATAATAAATATGAATGCAATTTGGTTTTACTTTGCCCAGTTAAAATCACAATGGTTATGTTGGGGTATATATCTGAAGGAGTTATACTTTATGTACAAGCTTCGTTTTCTAGTGACATTGTGTACCTTTGCAGATTGAGCTGAGTGCCATGGCCATTGGACCTTGTGCCATAGATCAAGATTATATTTCTGTTTGTTTAACTTCCACATGTATTTCTGTGTAATCACTATCTGTATTTATGAGTAATTGTCTGTGTCAACATGAGTGTTGCCAGTCATGTCAATTATGTAGTATCGCTACAGTTAGTGGATGAAATACGCACAGGGTGTAATCTTGGCAGTATCAATGTCTAGAAGATCGTTGACATTGAAGTGTACTGTATCTCATGTTTGTCCCAACTCTTCCCTTATTAACACACGTGTGGGAACATAACCTTCCAAATCACCATCTTCAGTGTTAAATCTCTTCTTCTACATGTTGTAATGGCTAGTTTCTATGCTGAGGCTCATAATCCTTTGGTGGAGGGAGCATGAGAGTGACAATTAACAGTACGCTCTCTGTAAATCTGGCCATGTTAGCAGTGCATTTTAACGAGCATTAGTCAGTCTGATCTTTTAATTTGCACAGAACTTGACTTGTTATAACAATAGTTTTGCACCAGATTTGTCTTGTGTTTTTTTTCACAAGCTGTTTGCATAATAGTTCACCCCCTGTGCTATTAAACCGGAAACAGAAAGAATTAGGTAACTTCTAAAGCAGAATGAGTGAGCACCGTTCAAATTATCCAAAATTTGTCAGTTCAGCAATAATGAGATTGTGTTTGTCTGGTAGCAACATAAACGTGATAAACATGGTCCATATATAATATATCAAGGAAAAGCTGCTAAAAAGGATGTAGCTAAGAACAGGCTTGCGAACAGGCATTTGGTAAAAGTAATATGTTAAATTGTTCATTGATAGTTGTCGATTACGAGCAGTTTGATGCATGCAACTTGAACTGTTCTTAGCTACATCTTTCCCTGTGACTAGTCCTTGCTTACCCTAAGCACAGTTTAGGAATATATGCCCAGATTTCTCTATTACAGTTCCCATCAGAAATTTACAATAAAACACGCGCAGTCTACACATGCTTGTACTGTAAGGATGGTCGTTGAAAGGACCACCGAAAGATCGCTTATCCCAATTGCATTGATTCCTCAATGTCTTTTCTTTTAAAAAATCATAATCATTTCTCGCACATAGGTATTCCAAGGTTAATTATAAAGAAATTGCGATGATGGTACTTTGTTGGTTTGTTCAAGTACTGATCCTTTTTGCAGCCACTGTATTCAGCAAATCTTAGAAGGAGTTCATCACTGTCACCAAAATAACATAATTCATAGGGATTTAAAGGTGGGTCAGTAGCCAGGTCAAGGAGTCCATCAGTATGGTGCATCCCATGTGTCTTAAGTTGTTTTGTTTAATCAATTGATGACTTACAGCTTATGAAAATCTGCTCTGAGCAAGCTGTCTGTTTGATGTGTGCTTTTGGTGATGATGCCCTGCATGTAACATGGAAACATTCCAAAACCAAACGTTTGATACAATTAGCTTTTTATAGTCAGCAATCTCAAAGCAGGTTGTCACTAGCCCCAGTTTTCTGATTTGTCATTAACTCCTAGAGAATAACCTTGTCTGCTGTTGGCCGCCTGAGAACTGCTACCACTAAGCCTTGTTTGTATGATTTCCTGGTTCTGTTGCCTTGGCCACAGTTCACTTCCTCTCACTGGTTGGTTACAGCGACTGTGCCTGCGTTAGTCTCTGTTTTAACACATCTCCTAGCTCGCCCAGTTATGTACCATGTTTGACCTTCTGTATGAGGGACCTGCCATCTTGATTCATTCACCGTATTTTGCGCACAGGCGACGTGGAAAAAACCAAGCGCCATAACCGCAAATTTTGTTCTATTGTAATCCAACAACAAAAAAAAAAATCTTGTGGCCATGTTGTCTGTTTGTGTGTTGTTTATCTAGCCATTAACCTGGTCAGTCATCAATGTGGACTCCCCCTTCAGTCCTTATTCTCTCCCAGCTTGGGTAGCGAGTTATTATTTCCTCCGAGCCCGTACACCCACCACCCCCTGTGCTTGTTAACTTGTGAATGTTTTATGTTGGTATGTGTACGTCCCACCCTGATGACGGGCAGTACATGCGACAGTACTGCTTGCATGGTCACTACGGCCATCACTTCTCAGTCTGCTTAATTTTTTCACATTGCAGTCACTGCATGCAGCAAATCTTAGAGAGTGTAAACTATTGTCACCAAATGGGTATTGTGCACCGAGATTTAAAGGTGGGTGCCAGTTGCTGACTTTCTTTTATACCGTAGCTGACCGTAGTTTATTTAATCCAGTCAGGACATTACTGCCCCAGGTAAGGCAAGAGGGAGTCAGTGCAGAGTGACCTGTCTCTGAAAAAAAATTTGCTGCTACTAAAGAAAAATTAACAACTGGTCAATCGCTGAGTGTTTCAGTGCTTTGATGCTGCACACATTCATTGCAGGTGTGATTTTGAAGTTTCCGTATATATAAATTATTGTATTATGGTAACTCAGGATAGAAAGCAATGGCATTATAGTTTGCCCTGCCAAGTTTTCTGCAACCTTTAGAAAATTGTAATCTGCTTAACATGTGTCATCGGACAACGGGATCCACCTACACATGTATATATCAGTCACTCTCATCCACTTCGCAAAATTTTACATTGCACTAGAACACACTGAGCTACAAAATCAGCATCTGAAAAGATACATTATTAATGGCACAAGCAAGGAGTACACATTTTGTGCAGGATTAAAGCAACTTTTCTCGTTCAACCCTGTAATAGGTAATAGGTGTTTTCCAGAGTAACAGCAGTGCAGCAAAATGGCTCCCACTAGCGCACGGGACAAAGAGTTTAGCGCTCTTACTTATGACTAAATTATCCTTTCATCGTTTCTGTAATATTTGTAATAACATTTACCCAGTAACAGAAAGAAGCAAAACAAGAAACCACGGTAGATCTACATGTACCGGTACATGACTGTAGTTTTGACAGTGACTAATACCACTGAACAGCAAACGGATGAGACGGGTCACGCTGCCATGACATACATAATCCTTCAGTCCAATACATCCAGAGGTGACGGTGTAGACCTTCCTGAATGATGCAAGGACTGGTGGTAGTAAACATAGTAGGTTTGTTGCAAGGTAAGTTGTTTGTACTGTGTCTATGTAAATCCATATTTGCCATACTGTGAGGCCATCAGCATCAGCTGAATTTTAACAAGTTTTATCTCTGGGTCAGCATGGTTAGGAGGTCACTAAATTTTGATATATGAATTTGTAAATTAAATGTATGATAGAAACAGTTATCATCTTGATTTATTATAACAGTGACAGTCCCTGTTAATATATATATTGGGGGGGGGGAGTCCCCTTTCAGTTCATCATTTGGAGCTACCTTTGAAAAAAATACACTTTAAGATCACATTACTTCTTAAGAGTGTTGATGCTGCTACATCACATGTCTATCATCACTGATGATGGCCAACCTCAGGTAGTGATATTATATTGTCTAATAAATTTATGTTATGAGCAGGATGAGTCTGCTTTTGTGGGCTCTTTTAATTGCAACATGTACGGAGAGTGAAATTTTTATAGAACAGTAAACCATTGCATCAGGCCTGTGTCACTATATATGGCAGACACATTAATAACTCCAAAAAGGTTGATGTAAAGTATTAAATATGACATATAATCATATACAGTTTATCCAAGTGAGGCGATTGATTTCCGGAGGCCCTGCTGTTGGAGCCATGTCCAGTGTTACGGAGATGACAGTATGGCACCGGTCTCATCTGGCCGGGCTGTTTACTGTAGTATTAAACCATAGCCAGGTAATCTGGTCTGTAATATAGTGTCTGAGATTTATGTTATCTGGCCGGCTGCAGTCTGGGATGCTGCCAGGTTAAGCCAGGATGCCCATGAAAAATTAACACCTCCGTGGCTCACTGGGAAGTGCTATGGATAATACATGGTGGGTCTTTTGTTCGCCACCAAAATGGAGGACACAAAAAGAGCAAGTGGCAAAGGAAAGGGACAGAAAGATGGAAGGGTGGAGGGGTAGGCCCTTTAGCTGTCTCCAGCCTAGCTTTACCCAGGCTGGGCTAAGACCCAGGCAGAAATGACATTTCCCCCAAAGGATGCTTCTTATGTGAAGGGCTTTCCTATCTGTTATGGGGACGGAGGGCGACCCACATAATAAGTATCACACCCCGCTGTGCGGCTTATGATGGGTATCAGATGGGCACATGTATAATGCCACGGTGTCATAGTGATCTGCTCCCCGCATAAGATATTTTCCCCCGTAGTAGGACCAAATTGTCTCCGTTACATAATCTGCATGGTAAATGAAATACGCCACCGCAGATAGCATTTGGCATTCTGAAATTAACTGTGGCAATCAATTCCCTTGATGCTGTGTTAGAAGACCTTGTCTGGCTGTGTCCGGATGTCGCCGCTGTTTTATGCTGATAGGACGAAGTAATTGTAGACCGTTATTATTTATTTGCATGAGGTTGTCTCCACACGGACATAGTTGTGGGTGGCCTGGTGTCTAATCGAAGGGATTGTATTGGCGAGGTAACACCTGATCATTTTGAAGGTAACTATCTGACATCAAAGATGCAGCGAAAGCTCCAGTTTGGCCCAAGGCATGTCCATGCATGTTTGAGATGTGCGTTTTTGGCCAGAAAGCCAGCGAAATGCCAGGCAGCGGAGCCAATTAGTGGTTTACACGAGAGGGAGGCCGGGAGACTGGCGGCGCGCCTCTGTCACAGGAAGACTAGGTGTCCTCTGACTGCTGCCACTGTGACAGGGAGTTGTGGTGATTGATGGGAGCTGCAGGGGAAGCATTGGCCATATTGGCTATAGCGGTAGTGCCATCTCTTACCAGGGTCAGGTTGGGGACTGTTGTTTTATGCGGGTTCTGCTTTGGCTATTTGGAATAGCAGAAATGGAGGCGGATGGTTATCTGTCCATATTGTGCATAGGAAGAGAGGGTATTATTATAGAGGCCAGTCACACAGATGGCTAGGATCAAGGTGCTCAGTGGCCTCCCGGGTCTCCTTTACCGAGGCCTCAATCTACCAGCAGACAGTGGTGGAGTTCCGCTAGCAACACATGGTATCTGTCTCCCACTGACCTGACTGAGCGGCACCTGCCTCCACAGAACAGCTGTAGGCAGGGAACCCTGGGGCCCTCACGCCTGGACATATTGCTATCCTGCCACCATGGCTATATCTGCGCAGACCTCTACACACACCAGATATTAAATGCTGCTAATACTGCCAACATTGGCACCACTAATTTAGATCCTTCCCCTGTGTTATGGTGTAGGGAATGTTTTTCATCATGCATCCCCCGGGATGCATCCCCAGTCACTTTCATGTTATATTCAAGTATAACATGATTACATTACTATGAGATCAAGGTTCCTTACCCCATGCCAAGTGAGCAATATTACCTGTAAATATCTATGAACATGGTTGAGATTCCTTTGAGCATCCACCATAAATCTGCATCCACACCCAGTAACAATCCATCAAAAACTTACTTTATTGGCAGTAGAAATACCTAAAGCATTAGTGATTCATCCCTTTCTACCGCTGCCACCACCCAACACCACAGTAAAGGACAGATGTACAAGTAGTCTCTAAATTGAAATAGTGTTCTTGCAGTAACAATATATCTACATTATACTACCACTTCAGGTGTAATCTAATTAAGTCCTTATGAACCTATAATATAATGAAGCACCTTGTTGTCTGTATGCTGGTTGGCTAGGAGTTGTGGTATGTGAGAGATCCAAGCCATGATCTTCAGCTTCATAACTACAATGATCAGCACAGTTTCCATGAGATGAGAAGTGGCCCATGGTGGTAGTGTGTTCTCTATCATACAAATGAGAATGAACTTATATCATCCTACAGCATACATTTAGACTATAGCAGGGTCCCGCAGTGTCATTGTTATCCTTATGCTTCCAATTCTGTAAAGCAGACCCGGACTTTATCAACTCTTGAAAAGCAGATTAAGTGTACTGATGTGTCTGACCTGGTCTCCACGAACAATGCTGGTAGCCTTTACTTTGATTTCATGAATAAATAAGTTACTGTCTAGTGATAAATTATATCTTGCAGTCTTGCTCACCTTTCTGCATGTTCTAAACCAAAGAATGTTACATTATGCATACATATATACTGTCAGTATTTGCAATAAGGTTAATCTTCAAGACAACTTATAAATTATCACAGTTTAGGTAGTCATTAGCGGCACATATATTTGATCCGATTAATTAGTCAAAACAAACTCTGCAGTACAAATCAATACTGCTTGAAAGCAAGTTCATGCAACATTTTACAAAAAAAAGTCTTTCGTGTGCAAATTTGAAGACTGGTCTTTGACCATTTGACAAGCAGGTAAGTTATGAATCGATTGACCAACAATAGTGTCCCCAGGGCACGGTCACCTTATAAATAGACAAAAATAAATAAGAAATTGGTCCAATCAACTGAAATTGCAGGTAAGTTTCAATGCATGCTTTCTTTTATCATCGTTTTGATTACAAAGTAATTTATACAAATGATGATCAACCTCAGTGTATGTTTTTGCCTGTGTGAAAAAATTGTGCAGACATAAATTTGGTTCTGTAATAGACTGTCATGTACTATTAGTTGTTAGGTACTAAAGTTTTACACCTTGTATGTTCTCATACTATAGGTATAAGAAGGCTGCTCAGCCAACTTAGTACTGTATATCGAAATTGTTAGAAAATGGTGAAGGGTATTCACCTGTTTGTAAAGAAAATGTTTAGATTTTTGGCGGCATAAGAACTACCATAATATATAGTTTTAAGTGTTTTTTATTATATTTTAATACTAATGCGAGCCATTTATTTTGCTTCTCATTCATATGTATTAATACTTAAATAAGCACAGAAAGATTCCTGTATTTAGTGTAAAGCTGCACGCTTGACTTAAGCTGTCTTTGCTTTAAGTATTGTATGTTACTTACTCTCTCTTCTTTGTTGTGCTTTATAGTTGGTGTACATGGAGTGATACAAAATCCTTTGAGAATAACAAAATTTTGCAATTTAACCATTTTTTGTTGTGAAATTTTCAAGATTTTAATTTCTCAGTCTTTGACTATCTTGTACATATTAAATGTGTAACTGAAGGCGTGTGACGTTTTTGCAGTTTGTATTTCTCTCCTTTGTGACTCATGGCAATTTTATTCCGTTTCATAGCCTGAGAATCTACTGCTGGCCAGTAAAGCCAAAAACGCCGCCGTCAAGTTAGCGGATTTTGGTCTAGCTATAGAGGTGCAAGGTGACCAGCAGGCATGGTTTGGTAAGTACTGAGCTGGCTACAGCATCGGAGTGTCACTGTGAACATTCCACATCATTGTGTGACAGCGATGTAGTGTGTCAGCAGGAATGTCGTCTCATTTCGAATTTACGGTGGTGATAAAAATCGTTTCAGTTGATGTTCGATCCTGGTCATGGTTCCAGTAGAAGGTAGAGTAACGTGGGAAGACTGATTTCATCTTATATTATGGCTTTATTGTCGTACACCTTTAATTGAGCCGACCTGTAGAATGACATGGTGAAAAAACAGATTAAAATTTTCATGTAATCACCTAGAGTTGAAGACGGAGACAATTGGTTTTAGCAATTGTCATCATTACCCTAAATTTGAAATGAGATAACACTCCGTGTGACAATCTACCGGTACATCACAGTCACACGGTGATGTGGATGGTTCACAGTGGTGCTCAGCTGTTTTAGCAAGCAGGCATTTTCTACCATATAACACCATAGATAGTTTATCTACACTTTCATGTTAAAAATACAATAATAAATGTAGATATCAGGACAGTTCATAATATATATGAAAGTGTCCATGGTGTCGGCAATCCAGATAGCAAAGTTGCTAACAAAGCCGGATGCCTTACAGAAAGACCAATAGAGAGGTTCCGATACCATTCACATAATGTCGTCATCCTGGTCTGGCTGGGTGACAGTGGGTGTCTGCTAACTCAGTCTGCTCATATGTTCATATTGAAAGTGAAAAGTGCGAAACGCAAGAGTGGATAAGTGGCATACTAGTAAGGAGTGCCAGGTAGGGGCGTAACAAGTGTTGTTACAGCGATGATTGTCCGTGAGTGGGAGACCAACGCTGAAGTGGGAGATTATTCACGAAACTAGCACTGATAAATATCTACACATTGCTATCTCTTTAAAAAGGCATGATTAGGAAGTAAATCCATGTGGATAGAGCTTAGATTAGAATAACATATATCGTGTTGAACATGCTTGTGTGGCCTGCTGCTTATGCTGTTTTACTGGCAGTACTGACGTTACTTGTTTCAGGGTTCGCCGGCACACCAGGCTACCTGTCCCCAGAGGTCCTCCGAAAAGATCCGTATGGCAAGCCTGTCGATATATGGGCCTGCGGTACGAACTCATATCTTCGGTGGGGAAGTGAATGTATCTAGAGGGAATAATCATGATAATGATCAGTGAAATTGGTCACCAAGGAGGATAAGGAAGATGTAAATGCCATCCACCGGGCAGTTTACATCACACATAACACATGTTCTCCTTGCCTAGCTCATCTGTCTTTATTACTCATGTCCACTGAGATACTTCCAGACACAAAAATACTGGCAGACTTTAAGAGTGAACTTTATCTTGGCCTAACATGTCCAGTGATACCAGTACAGTGCATATTTAAGCATCAAAATAAAGAACATGAAATATATTACTTTTAAGCAGATTGACAAGAAAAGCTTTAATATTCAACATTCAGATTTGTATAGAAATAATAAAGTGCAAAAGACTAGCTTGTTAGCTACAAAACGTCAGTTTTCACTGTAAAATGAGTCTTTCAGAGAGGTCAATGTTGTGCCTTCACTGTATAAAAAGACAATGTTTGTTCTAAATTTAGATTAAAAATTTTAATGTAAGCACTCATGTAGGTGAAAACTGGAAGACATGGCCTTTGATCCTGGTTTCCATTATTCTGATTGTCCTATTTATTACCAGTATCAGTTATAGTAACAAGTACTATTTTGTTAAATTTTCTTGCATGCATGTAACGTATGGTATCTGTATCATGGATGCAAAAAGAAATTGTCGAAAAAAGGAAAACATGAATTTCAATCATTATCAGTGCAATTGTTTTATGCAAAAGTGAATCCCAAGCATGAAAATCCTGTGCCAAGATTTATTCTACTGGTACAGTAGAAGAAGCAAGATTACAATATCATTTTGGCACAGTGCCTAGACAAACTAGCCTTAGCCAGACATAAAATTGCTAAATCATCACCTACGTTATAATACTTTCAGACATACTTGACATTATAGATAACGGGTACAGTGCATATTCCCATCTTGCTGCATTAGTACAATGCGTGTGGAACTACATGTACATAGATCACCTAAATCAGAACATGAAGCCAGTCGCCCCCACTGCACTTTCATTTGTTGACAGAGTGGATGTTAGCAGAAGTTTATTCCATGGTGTTGAATGCTATGGTGATTCTGTAGTGTATATTATTCATGCTGATTTGAAGACCTGTCTTGAGTAATGTTACCTTGTCATAAATCGCCATTACACATACTTCATTTGTCTGAGCTATTACTCGTAGTGCTAATCAATGGAGACCATCCTTAACCACTAATGTGCAGACCTGGTAGCAGGAGAAGTACTGGTATATTGGAACTATGCTGGATTCATTTAAAATTAACTTTATAAATTAAGCACATTTCAAGATGTTCAAGGGTCGTAATACTTGCTAAGTTACCATAACTTGATTTGCACATGCCTGGAGAAGTGTCATATGGTCATGACAAACTTAATTTATCAAGATTGATGCTATCAAATTTAGTAATTTATCATTTATGAAGAAGAGCCAAAAGTCTTAATATATCCACTAAGTAATGTACCATTTGAGGCTGCATATGACGGGAAAGGGGGCTTTTCTCTTGCTTCAAAGGAAAATTGACACTCAAGAATGTACATTGTGATCAAGAAGGCCATGATGTGTATTAAGGCTAAATTTTTAAAGTACATTGTACTTTGATATCACTACCAAATTTGCCATGCACTGCATTGCCATATAAATTTAGTATTCATTATTAAGGTTATTTAATAATGTTGCACATGGAGTGTAGACTAAAGTTTTGGTTTATATGCATATTCTGATAGTGAAGGTGAATTGTAAGGATATAAAACATGTAACAATATGTAGCCACATAAATTTATCATTCAGACACCAAGTGTCCTACATTTTAAGTTCTTTTGCAAATTTACACATGTCGCCATTATAGATGTTAAATGTCTGATCTATATTGTTACTTACCAGTGATGAAGTCATGTTGATATTCTGTTAAATGGCTGCAGTACTTAGCAACAGCGCAAACCAAGAATATACATGTAGATATCGAACTTATCTCTCCTCCGAAATTGAAAGCTAGGTTAGATTAGGTTAGGTTATTACTGACCGCAGGCTAAATGCATCTATGGTCAGATCAAAAATAAGCTTTAATTTCCGGAATTTAATCGAATCATAATGTGCTCTCATGGCCCTCTATCTATTTCCTTTGTAAAGCTGAGGTGTACAGAATATTTTCATTAATACAGTAGCTCTTTGTCTGAGTACATACCCAAACAGCAACATAGGTCTGACTTGTAATGTAATTATATTATTAGTAAAACAGTCAGCATGTAACATGTCTTACTTGAATATCCCACTGTTAAGAGTAGAGATAGGTATGTTCAAACAGTGTCTAAGTTGGACAGAAAACTTGAATACAAATACCCAGTAGTACAGACTGGTTGGCCAAAATGCTTAGGTTATGCTTATGCTGAGCTTAAGTTTTTTGATACTGAATCATAATGTGCTTAAAGAGACGGTAGCTCTAACAATATCCTTTGTAAAGAAATCATATATGGACTATATTGCCTATCAGTGAAAAACAAAATAATAGGACATGTAGGGTGCATATGTAAAAGGTCTGCGATGTTGAATAGAAGCGTGTGTCATAATGTACCCTTGGATAATTATGCACTGTTATGATGACCGATAAACCTACTAGCACATGTATGATCGTTATGCTCAAAGCAGCCATTCATACACAGTGTACCGGTATGTTTAATAATGTACCATGTTAGTAAGGTTTAATGTACCAATCTTTCACTTCAGTAAGTGAGGCCTATTTCAATGTTACTACAGTTTTGGATTGGCAGTGTGCCTGGCATGCATTAATCTGTCAATACTTGTATCTGTTTCCCAGGGGTGATCTTGTATATCCTACTGGTTGGCTACCCACCATTCTGGGATGAGGACCAGCACAGATTATATGCACAAATCAAAGCTGGAGCTTATGATGTATGTATATACATGTGTAATCTTAAAACTTGAAAAATAAATGTCTAGAGTAGTCCCTGCATTTTAAGACCACATGTTCAGACAGAAAACATGGTCCTAAATTGAAGGTGGTCTTAAAATGAAATATTTATATTGAAAATATAAGAGTGGTGTCAATGATGGCTTAAGAAGGAGGGATTTCTTAAATGGAGTGGTCTTAAGTGGCAGGGACTGCTGTAAAAAAAAATTTTCACCATACCCTACATTAGTTGAAGTCTGTATTAATTCACTTTTAATCAGTAGACTTTGCAAAATAGTCTGTATAGGGACTAAGAACTCGGGTACCAGTACTTGAGCCTGGTGCGTCCTTAAATATAAAATTTTATTCTTAAAAGAAACCTGATATTTTAAATGAATTTACATCAACCACAGAACGCCACATAATGTACCTAGCTCTGTGCTAACATCATCTGCCATAGTACATGTACCACGCAATGTAGCTATGTTCACATTGTAATCCTTTGGTTTCCAGTACCCTTCCCCGGAGTGGGATACAGTCACCCCAGAGGCCAAAAACCTCATCAACAGTATGCTAACAGTGAACCCAGCCAAGAGAATCACAGCTACTGAGGCCCTCAAGCACCCCTGGATCTGCGTATGTATTTGATATTGTGCCAACCATAGATACTCTTTGTGCTACATCCTTATGGAAAGGTGACCGTATCTGAGTCATTTTCATAATGACTGCACTTAAGTAAGAAAGAGAAGACTTTGAAAGACATAGTTATAAGTAATAAATGTTTAGACGTCTATAGTTTTATTGTAGTCAATGTTGTCTCATAAAACTGTGATAACATGATGTATATAAATATACTTCACCATGTACACACACTAGTCATCATAAAGAATTGGAATATAAAATGTAAAAAGCACATAAAGCACATAAAACTCTGCAACTTGGTAACCAACCTTGGTAACAAACCTGTATCAATATATTATCAGTATATTAGGAATAATTTTATTGAAGAATTTTGTTGTACTGTGTTTCAGTTACATTTAACAGTTTGTGGTACTCAGCAGTTCAGTGCAGTAATGGCTGTGCTGTGTGCTTGCTTTAGCACTGGGGATCATAGACTTAAACCATGTGTCAAGGCAGAGTTCTAATGGTCAATATAAAAGGTGACTTGGCTGACCAGAGGGCAATTGGTGTATGTGTATCTATGAGTGACCATTCTCCTGTTTGTTTCAGCAACGGGAGCGTGTGGCAGCCGTGGTGCACAGACAGGAGACTGTGGATTGCCTCAAGAAGTTCAATGCACGTCGAAAGCTCAAGGTAGGTCTTAGTGGCTTTGATAAGTCTTTGTGTCACTGGGAAGTAGCTTCTTTGGGGTTACGTTTCTCCTCAGTGGAAACTTACACATGCACATAGACTCTAAAACCACACCATCATATATATGAGTTATTTTGGATAGCTACAGCATGATTTAAAGTGCACACAGCACCTTTTACTACTTAAAAATCTTCAGTTTAAAATGTAATGTCCCACTGGAAGCACCATCCCTGACGTAGGTTTGAAGTCAATAAAACCAGAAGTGTAGTGAAGTAAGATCAAGTTCATTGGTGAAAATAAAGTTCTAAATACTCTTTGAGAGTCATTGTTATGTTGTATATAGTATGTGGTTCTTGGGTTCCCCCTCTAGAAAAAAATATTGATTCGAGTAAATACATCTAAATAAATCAAACAAATAATTCAGCAGCTGTGTGTCACTACTGGTTGGGATTACTGGATTATACAGAAATAATTCAGTAGCTATACACCACCGCTGGTTGTTACTGGAATCTCCTGCCATTGACGGCAGGCTTTTCATTTGGTTATTTCTCACATGATATGACATCTGTATCATGTCTATGCCACAAGATGACAGTTGTTTATGATAGAGCTTTATGACAAGGGCTAGCCTAGAGAAGCATTCTCACAGTATCTTTGCCATTCCCTGTCTATGCCATTCCGTGTCTAGTGTGTAACAAACTTTAGTAAATGCTTGATATAATATCCCTGGATATCAAATTAAAACAGTTACTGTAAGACTGGTGTGTGCATGCCTAGGCACATCCTTCACCTCTTTAATTGCAATGCTGCCACCAGAAATTGATGAAAACAGCCGGAAAAAAAAACAAAACAGTGGATGTCATCCGGCATATGAGTATACTTGACAGTCTGGGCCTCTATAAGAAAACTGGGACAATGAATCATTTATGTATAAATTTATAAACAAGCTCTGTAATAGATGGATACAGATACATTATATGTTTGTTAAATGTTACATTGTAATTACTGTAAATTACAATCATCTGTATCTTAAAGTGCTTATATTTGTGAATGTAAAAACTTGCGAGTGAAGATTGAACTGCCGGTGTTTAGTTGGATCATAAAGAATAACGTATGATGAAGCTATCAAACAGTTTGCAAGGACAAGGTCTAAAATTGGCCAGACATATTTGGTGTATATGGGCAGTAGCTTCTCTCTGAACTGCAAATGAAACATTCTCTTTTGGCATGTAAAGAAACGTAAATGAATTGTTCTGCGTAAGTCAGCTGACTGAAATGTCTGTTCTCTGTCTCCAGGGTGCCATTCTTACAACGATGCTGGCCACACGTAACTTCTCAAGTAAGTAGTAAATGCAGGAATAAATGTGTAGCTTAAACACAGGCCGGCGGCTTGGCCAGGTCAGATGTGTTGTATGCTCAGATTTCGGATGTGTGCAGAATTTTGTCCCTGTACCCTGTCTATACCGTTTGTTTACAGGAAGATGTTATCATCTTTGCTCGTTACTTAATTGTTGATCATAGTAGCTGGTGTGGTAATATGGATTTTTGACAAGAAGTATTAAATGTTGGCAAAAGCTTTTATACATTTCTAGCAATGTTGCTTGTTGTCTGTAATAGATATATACATGTATATGCTATTTTGTTCCTGTCAGTTTTAGGATGTAATGTGTGATAACTGGGCAGCTTGCCCTTTGTTGTGAGCTGCCCTGTCTTCAATGAGATTCTTTTTTGACTTGTTTTCATAAAAGTTATGCTAAGTCTTTGTCTTTGCAACATCTTAATAATAAAAAAAAATATTTAAAAATATTATTTACTCCCAGGATCCTTTCTTGAGATACACGACACATGGCATCAATTTCTTGGCATTCGGGCACCACAAACAAAATTTTAACATTCTAGTGATAGAATACTTCCCTGCTGTTTTGGGATTTCATATGGTCTTTGGAAAATTTTTGACTTCTAATACTGTGTGCACCTTGAAAGATGTAACCTGTTCATTCTTTTAAGGATAAGCGTTGCTGTTAATCTCAATCAAATAAAATACATACTTTGTGTTCCCTTTGAGCATTTGTAGGACGACCAAATTAAACATTTGCTTGAAACCATGTCATTGCAATAGGTTGGCAGCTTCTGTAACCGAATGTGAAAACATATCAACTAACGGGTTTAGTTAATCTGATGATAGAGATGTAAAATTAGACCTTTTTGATTAGAAACTGCAAAAATTGGTTTTCGGAATGGACCAGATGAAGCTATAAATTCTGAAAGTAGTTCTGATCCTACATTTCTTGGTCCATGAGTGACCTTTCATGGTCAAACTTAGCTGACCATGCTTAAACACAAGGCCTAACTTTTACCAATTACTTCACCATGGCTCACATTTTGGTAGTGTAATTAAAATGCTTTATAGAACTTTATGTACATGATGATTAAGCTTGAAAATAACGGTCATGTGAAATTTGTCTTTTAGTAAAGGAATCCTGGGTAAAATGTAGTGAGATACCTAACTGGTTGCTAATGATTTGGCTGCCTTTGGCATCTTACAGATGGAAGCATGCTCTTGTTTTGTCAACATAAGTTCTAGAGTATACTTTCTGTATTATATATGTCATAATAGCTGTCACTGCTGTTGGTTCCGACAGGTGACACTGTACATCTCATTGTTCATGTCGGTGTATGGTCAGGAAGAAAATGATATTTTCTAGAGTCATTATGCTTACCTGGCTTCTTGCACACCAATGCCAAATAATAGGATGTCGCTTCTCCCCCCTTGACAGTTAAATCTTGCTACCACCCTTCCTCCCCCCTCAACTTTCCCTACCCATAGCCACAAATTCATTCTTCAAACCAACGCCAAGATAGAATGCACACAGTCATTCTTGGTTTCAGAAAGCTAATCTAACTGTTACTATAACTGTAGCACAGCTTCTACTAGTCCGTGTAAGCATTCTAATAATATAGATTAGAGATTTTGCAGTTTCATTTCTTTGATTGAATTATGATTATAGTTTTACAGACAGGGTGAGAGACCAGAAAACTGAATGTCAAATCACGTCCTATCAGTGTTAAACATTCCTACAGGCTGGGGTGCTGGCAAAAAAAAAAACACAGCAGGGTCTTCCTCCCTTTCCTTTTTGTATTAATGTGAACTTTGCCTGTTTATGACAAATTTCTAAATTTTGTATTTCAACATGCTTTTAACAAGTCTATGGTCACATACTCACGGTCTCCTCTGGGATATAACACTTGAGCTTTTCACTACTATCCAAGCCTCAGTGATACTGCTACTCAATGGTACCGCTAAATGTTAACTCGTCGTCAAAGTGCTGTTTGAAGTGGTCGTCACTCTTTGTGACGGTAATACCAGCAGAATCATGTTATCATATTGTGTCATTTCTTGCTTTGCTTTATGCTCATTCAAGTATCCAAAGGTGATAAGGGGGATAAAAGTAAGTCTTTCACGTTGTCTACTCTCTCTTATAGTATTATTTCAAGCATTTTGCTTTCTAACCCCCCTTTTGGAATGAAGGAATGGAGCAGCTTGGGACTGGCCTAGATTTTGTTCCTAGCTTTGACTTTTTTTCTGTTATGTTAAACCCAGTTGAGATTTGTGTTTGGCAGCTGCAGCGCTGTCTCAACCAACTTCCCACTGACACCTCGGTCTCATTCTAGACAGAAAGGCATGCTGCTGCAATATCGCATTGGACTTTATAACAAACCAGGAAGACTTTGCTCACTGTTCTTGTCACAAACCACTGCTGTGCTCACCACTGGCTAGTTCTCTCCATGCTGCTGCAGAATGAGGCCTCTAAACAGCTGATGTTATAGGAGATCTGCTCACAGACGTGGAATTACCCATTTTATGTCTTGTGTATATGCTGTGCATTTGTATCCTTTCCAAATCTCTTTCTGCCTCTCTCTCTCTCTCTGAATTGACTGACCTACCACAGAACTTTGTCTTATCGTATTACTCATTACTTTCCTGAGAAGTCCAATGTGACATTGCTTGTCCAAGATGTCTCTTCGAATGAAATCTCAAGCAGTACTAAGTACTAACCTTAGCTCACTTTACATTGTATTCTACATAGATTTGGAAAAGTGGAAATAAAAATATGACGACTGATGTAATATTACCAACCTGATAAATTTTAGGCTTTGTCACTGTAGCATTTAGTTACTCGAATTGATTGATTTTTGCTCATTCATCAGACTTGGCAAAATACTTAAATTGTGTGTTTGTGATTGAGCTGACCTCTTAGTTGGAACTTTAGGAACAGGGTAATCAGCACTCATAGAAAGAGCAGGATGGGGATTTGAATGCTTAGCAAGAAAGCAAAATCCTCGAGTAAAATAACTCAAAGAGTATTGCCATACAAGCTGACTGTGTAGTGTAAGCCTCATGTCATTATGAGTGCATTTCAAGGCTAAAGTAAACAGTCTGTTAGTCACCCACATGAGATCAACGGAATATAGACAATTTGGCTAAAAATGCAATTCGTTTTCTTAAGTACCTACATTTAAATAAAATTATTCCATAAAGCCAAGAATTGTTCTGCCCTAAAGGCTATGTGTGTTAATGTTTAAGAGACAGCTAAGTATTTCCCTCCATGGGTGCTTTTGAGAGCAGTTACAGGATATTATGATATTATCTGAAAAGCATTCAGCACATCACTACAACATTGTACATCAGTTTTACCTTCCCTTATTTGTCCAATTGAGCTTCTTTTCTGTTAAAACTCGATAACCTCTTCTAGACGATTTATTTTGTGGTTCACCTGGCCCACCCACTCCCCATCCTCAATATGCATATATGTGTAGCAGGCTTAGTAGTTCACCATTCATCAGATGTTGTCAGGAACAACCTGATTTTTTTTTCAACATGACTTTTTTTTTTTTTCTTTACATTGTCAATTCTATTGAATTTCACACCTGATATTTTTCCTACTTGTACATGTTCCCCCTGCTGTCCGCTTACACCTCCCCTTTCCCAACATATTTGTAAATACTAAACTTTAAGACAAACCTTGTCTTCCCATTCCTAGATGTTTTTGAACATACCAGGTAGTCTGTTGTTGCGTCCCTTACACACTGTAGTTCCACCCAGGCTTCTTTTCTTCCTTTTAGAATACCTAAATGTCTCAAAAAAGTTCCAACAGATATTTGGAGAAACACAAGTCTTTTGCAAGGTCTCTATTATGCTGCCACAGAGTTAATAAGTTGTTAGGTCATGAACTCTGCATAAAACAATGAGCTTTTGTTTGGGTATGCGTTAATTTTTCTGTTCATTCATCGTGTTCATTTGAAGGAATTCTCAGTTACAGTAGGAAGATCAATTCCAGTTGCATTCTAATCTATCATTACTTGATATACATTCAGTTCTGATATGTCACAAAAACACGTACACACAAATAGTACACAAATGAAAAAACATGGACATTTTGTTCTTCCCTTGGCTTTCCTCATGTTCATTTAAATTAACACAAACTTAAAAACATACCTCAATATCTATGCCGCAAGTCACGAGTGATAAGCGAAACAGTTGTGCAGCTGGATATACGTGTATACAGTACATGTGCTTACAGAGGATTTGTATTTTATAAGTAGCTTTAGTCTTGTCACTACCACAGTTGAAAAGGCTCCAGTTTTGACAACTTTATTTCAAGTTAGAAACTGTTACTGGTAAAGAAATCAGGTGTCATTTGAAAATTCCTAAATTGCTTTTAACTACGCTCACATCAGGTCCTAACTTTTGCATGATCGTAGCAGAGAATGCAGCACCAGCTAATAACCGGCGTTAAACCCCCTAAAACGCCGTAATCCC
>JAAUYG010059248.1_pt1 | contig 22854 bp, 14 predicted proteins | sample 7278091 | NCBI WGS metagenome assembly JAAUYG01 (sample SAMN14350201, study PRJNA611818) | marine sediment metagenome | isolation source: surface marine sediment (0.6m) | place: French Polynesia: Moorea | collected 2018-08 | reverse complement strand
GTCTCCGTTTCACTACTGGTCCCCCGTTTACATCTCCCCGTTTTACAAGTGTATCTTGTGGCGTGAGGGTTGGGTTTTACTTAGTGTTAGACGTAGAGCCTCGGATGATGCAGTGCGTCTTCCAGAACCTGGCCAACGTGGCCAAGTGCTTCCATACCAAGCTGATCACTACCCATCCGATGGCCCGCATGGAACAGGAAAACGTGGTCCACGTCGAATTCGACGAGCACCACGCGCTGCAGGATGCCAAGCGAATCGTGCGCATGGCCATCGATAACTTCCAGAACCGCGGTGACAACGTCATGATTCCCAAACAGAAATCGCCCCTGGTGGCGGGTTTCAGCGTGGAATCGGTGGAATATCACCTGGGCGGCACCTTCCGCGGCAGCTACTACACCCTGAACGACAACATCATCAACGGCCGCATCCGCGGCGTGGCCGGCGTGGTGGGCTGCAACAACGCCCGGGCCAAGCACAACGAGGCCCACATCACCGTGGTCAAGGAACTGATCAAAAACGACGTGATCGTCCTGACCACCGGCTGCAATGGCATCGCCTGCGCCATGGAGGGGCTCCTGACCCCCGAATCGGCCAAGGTGTTCTGCGGGCCGGGGCTGGCCGAAGTCTGCGAGACGGTCGGCATCCCGCCGGTGCTCTCGCTGGGATCCTGCGTGGACAACAGCCGCATCCTGCTGGCGGCCACCGAAGTGGTCAAGGCCGGCGGGCTGGGCAACGACCTGAGCGATCTGCCCGCGGCTGGCAGCGCGCCGGAATGGATGAGCGAGAAGGCGATTGCCATCGGGCAGTACTTCGTCTCCTCCGGGGTCTACACCGTGTTCGGCACGGTCTTCCCGGCCGAGGGCGCGCCGGTCTTCCAGCGCCATCTCTTCGAAGACATGGAGAAGATGTACGGCGGCAAATGGGATTTCGAAAAGGATCCCATCAAGCATGCCCGCAAGATGATCGCCCACATCGACGCCAAGCGCAAGGCGCTGGGCATCGACAAAGCCCGCGAACGGGTCCTGATGGATATGGCCGATCGCCAGGCCATTGAAGGTTAACCCTTATTCGTTAACGCTTTATATCCTCAACGAAGGAGGAACGCATGTCCAAGCTAGTCGCATTCGCCGCCATTCAGGGTGGTTATAATATTGTTTCCAAAGTCGAAGGTGATTACAAAAAGGCCCTGGAAACGTTCAACGCGGACACCCAGGTCGGCTTCCCGAACACGGCCTATTACCTGCCCGTGATCTATTCGCTCCTGGGGATCAAGGTCGAAACCCTGGAAGACATCCAGCAGGTCCTGGACTTCTGCCGCAAGATCCTGCCTCCGCATGTGAAGTCCCGCAATCACCTGCCTTACCTCGGCCCCCTCCTGGACGCCGGGATGGCATCCCTCCTGGCTTTCGAGATCAAGGAAGCCCTGCGCTACCTCAACGATCCGGATTTCTACCACGTCTCCGAGGAATGCGATCCGGATAACGGCAAACTCTGGCTGGGTGCGGCCGAAGACACGGTCTTCCGTAAACGCGGCGTCGAGTTCGTGGACGGCTCGGCCCCCGGTTTCGCGGCCATCGTCGGCGCCTGCCCCTCACCGGAAATCGCCAAGGAGATCATCGAGGAATACCAGAAACGCAGCATCTATGTCTTCCTGGCGGCCGGCCACAACGGCACCAGCGTGGCCGAACAACTGGTGGAAGCCGGGGTCCAGGTGGGCTGGAACACCAAGATCGTGCCTTTCGGCCCGGACATCTCCTCGGCCATCTTCGCACTGGGCTTTGCCAACCGCGCGGCCATGGCCTTCGGCGGGGTTCAGCCCGGCGACTACAAGAAAATGCTGCTTTACAACAAGAATCGCATTTTCGCCTTCGTGAACGCCTTCGGCGACGTGGGCACCGAGTGGGGTGCGGCTGCGGCCGGCTGCGTCAACTGGGGTTTCCCGACCCTGGCCGACACGGACATCCCCGAGATTCTGCCGACGGGTGTTTGCACCTACGAACACGTCATCGCCAACGTGCCGCATGAGGATATCGTCCAGAAGTCGGTGGAGACCCGTGGTCTCAAGGTCACCGTTTCGGACATCGAGATTCCCTGCAACTTCGGCCCGGCCTACGAGGGCGAGCGCGTACGCGGCGCCGATCTCTTCACCCAGATGGGCGGCGGCAAGACCCAGGCCACCGAGCTGGTGAAGATGGCCGAAATGAACGACATCGAAGACGGCAAGGTGGACGTGGTCGGCCCCGACATCGGTGATGTCAAAGAGGGCGACACCCTGCCGCTGGGTATTTACGTCCAGGTGGCCGGCCGTGAAATGCAGACCGATTTCGAGCCCATCCTGGAGCGCCAGATCCACCACCTGGTGAACTACATCCAGGGCGTCATGCACATGGGCCAGCGCGACATCGCCTGGATCCGCGTGAGCAAGGCCGCCGTGGAGAAGGGCTTCACCATCAAGGACATCGGGGTCGTGCTGCACGCCAAGTTCCACCAGGACTTCGGCGCCATCCTGGACAAGGTCCAGGTGACCCTCTACACCAAGAGCGAAGACGTGGATCCGCTGACCGAAAGGGCCCGGGGCGAGTACAGGACCCGCGACGAGCGTGTCGACAAGATGACCGACGAGGATGTGGAGATCTTCTACTCCTGCACCCTGTGCCAGTCGTTCGCCCCCAGCCATGTCTGTGCCGTCAGCCCTGAGCGCACCGGCCTCTGCGGCGCCTACAACTGGATGGACTGTCGGGCCTCCTACCAGATCAACCCCACTGGCCCCAACCAGCCCATCGAGAAGGGTGAAGTCCTGGATGCCAAGCTGGGGATGTTCAAGGGCGTCAACGACTTCGTCAACAAGGCCTCCCGCGGCGCCATCACGCAGTATAACTTCTACTCCATGGTGAACGAACCCATGACCACCTGCGGGTGTTGCGAGTGCATCGCGGCCATGCTGCCGTCCTGCAACGGCGTCATGACGGTCAACCGCGAGTACACCGGTGAGACCCCCTGCGGGATGAAGTTCACCACCCTGGCTGGTGTGATGGGCGGCGGGGCCTCCTCACCGGGTTTCGTGGGCCACTCCAAGTACAACATCACCCAGCGTAAGTTCATCATGGGTGACGGCGGCCTCCTGCGGATGGTCTGGATGCCCAAAGTCCTCAAGGACGAAATCCGGGAGCGCCTGATTGCCCGCGGCGAAGAGCTGGGCCACCCGGATCTGGTCGACAAGATCGCCGATGAGACGGTCGGGCTGACCGAAGAGGAGATCCTGCCCTTCCTCGAGGAAAAGGGTCATCCGGCGCTGTCCATGCCGCCGCTGATCGGCGGCTGATCCGGTTAACCGGTGTGCGGGGCGCTGGGCCATCCACGCCCCGCACGGTCACGAGTGAATACGCAATGGTTCGATTCGCACCCGTGCGATCGTATGCATACCCAAGGAGAGAATTATGGCATTAACCGGTATTCAGATTTTCAAACTGCTGCCGAAGACCAACTGCAAGGAGTGCGGTGTTCCCACCTGTCTCGCGTTTGCCATGAACCTTGCTTCCGGGAAAGCGGAGCTGGACAGCTGCCCCTATGTTTCCGACGAGGCCCGTGAACAACTGGCCGAGGCATCCGCGCCGCCGATCCGTCCGGTGGTGCTGGGGGCTGGTGTGCGCAAGGCCACCGTAGGCGGGGAAACGGTCCTTTACCGCCACGAGAAGACGTTCTACAATCAGACCACGATAGCAGCGCTGCTGTCTTCCGATATGAGCGAAGGCGATGTGGCCGCCAAGCTGAAGGAATGGAATGCGCTGCAGTATGAGCGCGTGGGGCTCAACCTGCGGCCCGAACTCGTGGCTCTGAAGGACGCCGGCGGCGATGCCGCCGCTTTTGGTGCCCGGGCCAAGCAGATTGCCGAAACCTCCGAGTTCAACCTGATCCTGATGAGCGAGAGCGCCGACGTCATGCAGGCCGGTGTGGAAGCCTGCGCCTTCAAGCGTCCGCTGATCTACGCCGCCACCGATGCCACGGCGGACGCCTTCGGCGAGCTGGCCAAGGCCAACGACCTGCCGCTGGCCGTCAAGGCCGATTCGGTGGAGGCGCTTGTCCCCCTGACCACCAAGCTCACCGAAATGGGACTCAAGGACCTGGTGCTCGACCCTGGTTCGCGCGACGTGCGCCAGTCCCTGGACGACATGGTCGCCATCCGTCGTGCGGCCCTGAAAGACCTCAAACGCGAGGTGGGTTTCCCCACCATCACCTTCCCCTGCGAAATGGCCTCCAACCTGGACATGGAAACCCTTATCGCCGGTCAGTTCATCGCCAAGTACGGCAGCATCGTGGTGCTCTCCGACTTCACCGGGGAAAGCCTGTTCCCGCTGCTGCTCGAGCGCCTGAACATCTACACCGACCCGCAGCGGCCCATGACGGTGACCGAGGGGATCTTCGAGATCAACAACCCGGACGAGAGTTCCCCTGTCATGGTGACCACGAACTTTGCCCTGACCTACTTCATCGTTTCGGGTGAAATCGAGGCCAGCAAGGTGCCGGCCTGGCTGCTGATCAAGGACGCCGAAGGCCTTTCCGTCCTCACGGCCTGGGCGGCCGGTAAATTCGCGGGCGACGATGTGGGCATGTTCGTCAAAAAATCCGGCATTGCCGACAAGGTCAAACACCAGGAATTGATCATCCCTGGCTACGCCGCGGCCATCGCCGGTGACGTGGAAGAGGAACTTCCCGGCTGGACCATCACGGTCGGTCCGCGGGAAGCGGCGCATATACCGGGCTTCCTTCGCGGGAAATAGACTAAATAATTCCGGTGGCGCGTGTGCGGGTGCCGCCAACGGCGCCTGCTGACGCCCGGTCGCACCCGACATCACGCCGGCCGGAAATGACGAGAAAAAGAGGGAGGTTCTATGTTACTCATCGGTGAAAGTTTGAACGTTATTTCGACCAAAATCGGCAGGGCCTTCAAGGAGCGGGATCCCAAGCCCATCCAGGAGGAGGCCCTGTTCCAGCGTGAAAAGGGTATGGATTTCATCGACATCAACCTGGGGCCGGCCAAAAAGGAAGGTGTCGAGCTGATGCCCTGGGTGGTGCAGACCGTTCAGGAAGTGGTGGACGATGTGCCCCTGGCGCTGGACACATCCAACATCGATGCCATCGAGGCGTCTCTGAAGGTTATCAAACCCGTTGCCAGCGGCATGTCGCACATCGTCAATTCGATCATGGTACGCCCCGAGCGCTATGAGCGCATGGTGCCCATGACCGCCGACGCCGGGGCCGATTTCATCGCCCTGATGTGGGGACCCGAAGGCCTGCCACGGGACGAGAACGAGCGCGCCGCCCTGTGTGTCGAGCTGCTCTATTTTGCCAACGAAGCCGGTATTCCCAACGAAAAAATCTGGGTGGACGGGATCGTGACCCCGGTCAACATCCAGCAGCCCCAGGCCATCAGCCTGATGGAATTCCAGAAAATGCTGCCGGACATGTCACCCGGCGCCCGCAGCACCTGCGGCTTGTCCAATATCTCCAATGGGCCGCCGGACCACCTGCGTCCCATTCTCAACCAGACCTACATGGTCATGCTGGAGAAATGCGGGATGGAATCCGTGATCGCCGATCCGCTGGACGACCAGCTGATCGCCATCGCCAAGGGGCAGCGTCAGGATATCGTCGACCTGATCTACGGCATGCTCGACGGCGTGGAGCCGGATGTGGGCTCCCTGTCCAAGGAAATGCTCGACTACAAGAAGACCGTGGACGTCATCATGGGCAAAACCCTCTATTCCGACTCCTGGCTGGAGGTTTAATCTACAGGTACCAATCGGGAAACACCATAGAAGCCCTTCCTGCGGGAAGGGCTTTTTTTTTCCCCGTCGGCGCTTTCGCCTGAAAGCGCGCGTTGCACCGGGCCCGCTGTTGTGGCGCCGGTGGGTACCGGACGGAAATGGGCGCTGGCTTGCAAATGATACCGGGCTGTGGTAAGCCCAAGGCAATAAAAACTATTGTATTACTTATAAATTTCAATGTGTTGTGGGATTTGCCCGTTTGCGGCTGCGGATGCCGATCCAGCGGGCGGGAATGCGTCGTGGCGAATCCGGCACGAAGCCGGCATCACCTGGGACACCCGGCGGGCGCTAGTCTGCCGATGCGTTGCGCGACGCGATCAGGAGGAGGGGCATGATCCGCTCCAAAGCGCTGGAAGTCAATATCGCCGATCATCATGTCGAAGTGGAGATCGACAGCCGCTTCGAGGTGCTGCAGCGCGTCATGGCGCCCTACTTCGGCTTGCAGGAAGGGCTGACCACTTTTCTGAAAGAGCTTTCGCACCCTTACAAGAACTGGCATTTTATCGTCAAGGAAGCGCGGGTCTACTCGCTGGACTATTTTCATCTGCTCAAAACCCACGACGACGGGCCGGACGCCGCCTGGCTGTTTGCGGACATCTATCTGCGCGCCATCGAATCCACCAACAGCGGGGAGGTGCGCGCCGATGCCGCAGACAATCTGCTTCTGTTCCTGATCAAGATTCTGAAAGATGCCGGTGAGACGATCGAACGTTTCGTGCCGCCGCTGGATCAGAGCTTTGCCTATCTTCAACGCTGCGAATCCCGTATCTTCGCCCTCTTTCTGAAAAGCTATTACCAACTCAACCGCCTGGGAGAGGCGGTCCAGACCAGCACCAACGGTGACGCGGCGCACTTCGAGCATTTGAATCACCTGCTGATCCGCTTTTATCGGTCGACCTACGACTACTGGCTGGGCGAGGAGGACCCTCAGCAGTGGTTCGAAAAGGAGGCGGGCGATTTCAAGCCGGACGCGCCCCTGGAGGCGATTTTTGAAACCATTTCGCATGCCGCCCTGAAGCGGCACGCCCGGCGGCTGGATGAAATCCTCGCGCGCGAAAAACAAGGGGCACCCGATATCCTCGCGGCCCTGCTCGCTCTGCCCGGCTTCAACCAGATCGTCACCAGCCATCGGGAAATACCCGGAAAGCTGTTGGCCATCGACCCGGACGGCGGCCGCGGCAATCTCTACCGCCTGTTGTTTCTCTTCTACCAAATGAACCTTTCGGGACTTTCGATCATTCACGAGGAGGCCCTGCGCGATATCAACCGCACCCTGACCTGGATCATCGAGAACGAAAAGCCCTGGAACATCCGCAAGCTGATTGGCAAGACCTTTTCGATTCTGAAAGCGCGGGCATCCGTTTTCCCGACCACCGCCCTGAACTGCGTGCTCAACATGGGCAAGGGGGTTTACCGCACCCAGGACATCGATTTCATCAATTTTTTCATCGATCGCGTCATCGAACTCGGGTTTCAGGCACCCAATATCGGCGGTGTCGGCAACGACTGGCAGATCAAAGTCAACAGCGCCCACCTGCAGAATATCCGCACTTGGCTCGAATTGATCGAGCTGAGCCCCAAACACTCCACGCGACTGATGTCCTATTTGATTATCCACATCTCCCTGTGCGGTGTCTTTATCAAGGATACGGATCTATTCCCACGGGACATCACCCGTTTTTTAAACAGCGGCGTCGAGCCGGTCTACAACATCGCCAAGCAGCTGGCGCGGCTTTTTCCAGTCTACTTCAACGACATCGGCGCCGAGGGACGTCTGCGGGACATTTCCACCCAACTGGATGAAATCAATCACCGCAAGGACGTCTTGCTGCATTTTCTGCGCAAACAGTGCCATGTCGAAAGCAGTAATCGCATCATTAACTTCATGGAGTCCGTGCTTCACTTCTGGCAAACCCGCGAGATCGATCCCCTGCTGACCTACCTGCCCCCCAATATTTTCAGCCAGATCGAACCCCAGGGGCAATATATCGACGGCGTACACGCGGTGATGCAACGCCTGCGGGCGGAAGGTCTGGAGCAGTTGGACCAGTTGCTGCACGCCGACGCCGATACGTTCGAGCGAACGCTGGACACGTTCGCCGACCTGCCATCCGTGGATTGCCAGCGGGTGCTTTTGGCCGTGCGCCTCTACAAGCTCCTGAACCAGAAATACAAGATCGGGTTCACCGAACTGGCCGGCTATATCGCCCAGCTCAAGACCGAGGGCTTTCCCGAACTGGACGAACTGGAAGTGATCCTCGAAGAACCCCGGACACATGCCAAGCTGGAGCGGCTGCTGGGTTTCGAAGAAAAACTCAAGCGCATCGTGCTGGCCTCGGAGGTCTTCGAGATCCGGGAAGATATCTACAAAAAGCGTCATTTCACCATCGATATCCCGTCGATGTACGGCAGTTACCACGAGATGAAATTCAACGCCCTGGGGCTGAGTTTTCGGCTCGAGGCCCTCACCAACGTCTTGCTCGAGAAACTGATTCATCGCATCGATCTGAATCTGATCACGCGGGCCACATTCTACCATATCTACGACCTGCTGCTGCTGTTCAACCGGGCGCTGCGGCTGGATGGCATTTCTTCCAAGGAGTTCGAGCGTCAGCTGGAGATGCTTTCCCATGCCCTGGAGGCCAGGGGGTTTACATTCACCCAGTACCTCGACATTTTCAAAGGCTTTGCCCGGGCCGTCAAGAATATCATCAGTGATTACTTCCACAATATTCACGAGGAGAACCTCAATCGCATCATTGCGCGGACGCCGCCCCAGCACCTGCTGCCCAAATATCAGCCGGCCGAGGACGAACCGCACGACGAGCGCATGCTTCACCGCCTGTCCGAAATCTTCTTCCGTGACCTGATTTCCCTGGCCCTGGGATTGCGGCAACTGGATTTGTTTCTGAGCCGGATTCTGAACACGCTCTTCCACCAGTCGGCCCAGATCCCCAAAAGCAGTCTGCACAGCCTGCTGAACTACGATCCCCAGCGGGCGATGACCTCGCTCGTGGCCCCCAACCCCAAAGTGGACGGCATCAACTTCCTGGGCAACAAGGGGCTCAACATGATGAAGCTCAAAAGCTTCGGATTCCCGGTGCCGCCCGGCTTCATCGTGACCACCGAGGTCTTTCGCTGCCGCGAGGTCATCGAATCCTATGCCGCCGCCGAAGAGAACTTTCGCGACCAGATCGCACAGAACATCGGCATTCTCGAGAAGTACACCGGCAAGCAATACGGCGACCCCCGCAACCCCCTGATGCTCTCCGTGCGCAGCGGCTCCTCCATATCCCAGCCCGGCATGATGGACACCTTCCTGGACGTGGGCATGAACGAGGCCATTGCCGAGGGGCTGGGGGCGCGGGCGGACAACGCCTGGTTCGCCTGGGACAACTACCGGCGTTTTCTGCAGTGCTGGGGCATGTCTTTCGATCTGGAGCGCAACGACTTCGATGCCATCATCAGCGATTTCAAAATACGCCACGGGATACCCCTGAAGCGGGGCTTCAGCGGTGAGCAGATGAAACAGGTGGCGCTGGCCTACAAGGAGATGGTGCGCTCGGCCGGCATCGAAGTCCCGGAAGATCCCTTCGAGCAGCTGGTGCTGACCATCATGCGGGTCCTGGAATCCTGGGAGTCGGCCAAGGCCAAGACCTACCGCAAGATCATGGGGATCTCGGATGACTGGGGTACGGCCGTCACGATCCAGCAGATGGTCTTCGGCAACATCTCCCAGAATTCAGGCTCGGGGGTGATATTTACGCACAATCCCCGCTGGTCGGGCGATACGCTCAGGCTGTGGGGCGACTTCACGATCGAGAACCAGGGCGAAGACGTGGTTTCGGGCCTGGTGACCACCCTGCCGATATCCGTGATTCAGCAGGAAACGGAGATGCGGGACACGGATATTACGCTGGAAACGCATTTCCCCGAGGTTTACGCGACCCTGAAGCGCTTCGCCCAGGACATCGTCTATCACCGCGGGTGGAGCCCCCAGGAGATGGAGTTTACCTTCGAGGGGGCGGCCGCCAGCGATCTCTATCTTCTGCAGAGCCGCAACATGGCCATTCGCGAACGCAAGAAATACATGACGTTCGACCACCAGGACCTGATAAAGCGCAAACCCATCGGCCACGGTATCGGCGTCAGCGGCGGGGCCATGAACGGCCGCCTGGTCTTCACCCTGGATGAGATCGACCGCTGGCGCAGCCGGGAGCCCGACACGGCCCTCATCCTGGCGCGGGCCGACACGGTGCCGGACGATATTCGCGAGATCTACGCCGCCGACGGTCTGCTAACCGCCCGGGGGGGGTTGACGTCGCATGCCGCCGTGGTGGCCCATCGCCTGGGCCGCACCGGTGTCGTGGGTTGCGGGGAGCTCGTATGCAATGAGAAGGAGAAGACCTGCCGGTTCGATGACATCGTGGTTGAATCCGGGGACTTCATCAGCATCGACGGACAAGAGGGGACGGTTTACAGCGGGCGCGTGAAGGTGAAAGAGGCCTGACCGCCGTCACAGGCTCCGCAGCGGCGAGAAACGTGCCGCTCAACCGTCGCCGCCGGCTGCGGCGCCATAGATGCAGGGCCTGCAGTGCGTATCGAACGAATTCAAACAGGGGAGAGCATCCATGCAACATCCGGCAACGCCTGGTGCGGGCCAAACGCTCGGGGTCAATGGGTTCGGCCGTATCGGCAAGCTTACCGTCTGGCATCACATCGCCCGCAAATACTTTCAGGAAATCGTGGTCAACATCGGCCGCGAGGCCGGGCAGTCCATGGCCGACATTGCCCATTACCTCGAGCGGGATTCATCCTACGGCATGCTGCCGCAATATCTTTACGGCCACCGGGCCAAGCCGGTGATCACCGCTGTGGACGAGGCCGCCAACGCCCTGAACGTCGACGGGGTCACCGTTCGATTTCTCAAGGATCATCGCCGTCCGGCCGAGATCCAATGGCGGGCCAACAACGTCACCCTGGTGGTCGACACCACCGGGCGCTTCCTCGATCCCACCCTCCCCGGGAATGATCCGGCCGGCGCCCTGCGCGGTCATCTCGATGCCGGGGCCGAAAAGGTCGTCGCCTCGGCGCCCTTCAAAATCAAGGACAAGGGACAGGCCATGCCGGAGGATGCCGTGACGACCGTTATGGGGATCAACGCCAACGACTACGACCCCCGCCGGCACCGGTTGATCTCCAACGCCTCCTGTACGACCACCTGCCTGGCGCACATGGTGAAACCGCTGTTGAACCATTTCGGCCCCAAACGGATCCTTTCGGCCTCCATGGCCACGGTGCACGCCGCCACCGGCTCCCAGGCCGTGCTGGACCGCCTGCCCAAATCCGGGGTCAAGGATCTGCGCAAGAACCGCAGCATCATGAACAACATCATCCTCACCACGACCGGGGCGGCCAATGCCCTGCGGCTGGTCATACCGGAAATGGAGGAGATCGGGTTCATCGCCGAATCCGTGCGTATTCCCACGGCCACCGGCTCGCTGATCATTCTGGTGCTCGATCTCCAGGAAGAACTTGAAGGCGACCCCATTCGAAGGGGTGTGATCAATGCCATTTACAGTCAGGCGGCCGAAATGGACCCCAACGGCTACCTGCATTTCACCGAAAAGCAGAACGTTTCGGGCGATATCGTCGGATTTCCGCGCGCCGCCACCATCATCGAAGGGCATGAAACCCACACCCGCACGGCCGAGGTCACGCTGGACCTCGGTCGCATTCCCGGCCTGCCGGACGACGTGCGTGCCGGCCTTCAGGACCGCGTCTACCGGATACCCATCACCCAGGCGGTGATTTACGGTTGGTACGACAACGAAATGGGCAGCTACGTGAACATGCTGGGTGATCGCACGGTCAGCGTGGCCGAGGACATGGCCTAGCGGGCCCGGTTTAGATCGATCCCCCTGCCGGCAGGGCGACCGACAGAACTGCGCATTCGGCATGGCGGATGACCCGGTCGGTGGTCGAGCCGATGAACATGGTGTCGAGCATGCCGTGTCCCCTCGATCCCAACACGATCAGGTCGATGGCCGCCTGCCGGGCGTATGCCCGCAGTTCGTCATAAGGCCGCCCCTCGCGCAGCTCTGTCGTCGTCTGGCACCAGTGGCGGGCATCTGCAGGGATCAGGGTGTCGATTTTTTCCTGAATGAAGGTTTTGATGGCGGCCGTCGAGGAACGCCGGTGTTCAAGCACCGGTTTGAGCAACTCGGTGTAGGTCGGCATTTCAATGACGTGGACGAGGTGCAGTTCGGCTTCGAATTCCTGGGCCAGGCTGAGGGCGTGCTGCAAGGCCAGCTCGGCGTCGGGGCTGAAATCGCATCCGACCAGGATGCGCTTGAAGTGCCACGCGGCGGAGGTTGACGCCTGGTGGGCGTCCGGCGGCCCCCCGCGAATAACCAGCAGAGGGCATGCAAGGGTGCGCATCAGTTTTTCGGTGACGGACCCCAGCAGCAGACGCTTCAGTCCCCTGCGGCCGTGGGTGGCGGCCACCACCAGATGGGCCCCGTCCTCGCGGGCGATGCGGTTGATTTCATCGGCGGGTTGGCCCACGCAGATTCGCGGCTCCCACGGCACCGCCTGATCGGCCATGGCGGCATCGATGTGTTCGCGGGCGTATTCGAGGTTGCGATTCAAATGCTCTTCCGGCGCCAAATAGGCTTCGCCGTACATGGAGGGGGTCGGAAGATCGACGACGTGGCAGACGAGCAATCGCGATTCGAATTCCCGCGCCAGGGCGACGCTGTGTTGGAGGGTCAGGTGAGCGTTGTCGGAAAGGTCGGTGGCGCAGACGATGGTTTGATACTGAATTCGCATCCGGACCTCCTTGGTAAAAGGTGGTTGGATGGTGCCCCGCCCGCCCGCGGGATTTCATTGTCAACGCTTGCAGACCGACGTTCAGGCACGCTGCGTATCATTTAAAACATAAGAAGAGACCTGGGGGACTGTCAAATGCGAAATTGAAGGTAGCAGGCAGGCCGGACAGCCGACAACCCCGCTTAAGCCATTGACACACTCTGTTCCGCAGGGCATTCTGAGCGCTTCCGTGGCCCGGCCGAACTTCGAGGTGCGCCGGTTACCGCTGTTGAAGGTCATCTCAGCGTTGCATGCAGAAGAATATCTCACGAGACACGAGCGGAAAGGAAAAAAGCCATGCCAGCGAGTTTGCGTGTTCTGATTGTCGGTGGTGTCGCCTGCGGTCCCAAGACAGCGGCCCGTCTGAAGCGCATCATGCCGGAAGCCGAAATCACCATGGTCGAAAAAGGGGCAATGGTATCCTACGGCGCCTGCGGCCTGCCCTATTATGTCGAAGGGACCTTCGCGAATATCAATGCCCTGACCCATACGCCGGCGGGGGTGTCGCGCACGCCGGATTTCTTCCGGACCTGGAAAGGCTTTCAAACCCTGACCCGCACCGAGGCCATGGCCATCGATCGTGAAGCCAAACAGGTTCATGTTCGGTGCCTGGATACCGCTGAGGAGAAAAAGCTGCCCTACGACAAACTTGTCCTGGCCACCGGTGGTGAGGCTTTTCGGCCCCCGATCCCCGGCATCGATCTGGAGCATGTCTGGTTCATGAGCCATCCGGACGACGCCGCCAGCCTGGTGGAGGTCGTCGAACAGAAGGGGCTTGAAAAGGCGGTCCTCGTAGGGGCCGGATTCATCGGCCTGGAAATGGCGGAAGCCCTGGTCAACAAGGGCCTGGATGTCACCATGGTGGAAATGATGGATCAGATCATGCCCGGTGTGATCGATGAAGATATCGCCCGCATGTCCCAGATTCATCTGGAAGACAACGATGTCGAGCTCGTATTGGGAGAACGGGTGACGGCGCTCGAGGGCGACGGACAGGTCCGGCGCGTGGTCACCGATCGCCAGTCCATCGAAGCCGATCTGGTGGTGATCGGCGTGGGCACCCGGCCCAACGACCGCCTGGCCCGGGAAGCCGGCCTGGACTGCGACGGGGGGGTCATCGTCAACGCCAACGGTCAGACCAGCGATCCCGACATCTATGCCGGTGGGGACTGCGTGCGCAATCAATTTGTCCACCGCCTGGTGGACGAGCGCCTCTTCGTGCCGCTGGGCTCGACCGCCAATAAGCATGGCCGGGTGATCGCCAATCATATCGCCGGGCGGCCGACGCCCTTCAGCGGCATCGGCTGTTCCAGCATCGTGCGGGCGTTTGATTTCACCATCGGCCGCACCGGTGTCACCGAAACCATGGCCCGCCGTTTGAACATCGACTATGCGGTGACGACTTGGTCGGGTCAGGACAAGCCGCATTACATGGAGGGCAGCCGCTTGTTCGCCATAAAAATGCTGGCCTCGCGGCGCGATCGCCAGGTGCTGGGGGTTCAGGTGGCCGGGACGGGTGACGGGGCCAAGCGGCTGGATGCGGCGGCCTGCGCCATTTATTTCGGGGCCACCCTGGACCAGTTGGCCGACGTCGATTTCGGCTACGCCCCGCCCTACAGCCCGCCCATCGATCCGCTGGCGGTCTGCGCCCATGTCTTGACCAACAAACTCGATGGGCTGGCCGACGGTATCGGGCCGCTGCAGGCCAAGGCGCAGATGGACGCCGGGGGCTGTCTGCTGCTGGATGTGCGTCTTGAGGACGAGGCCAAAATGGAGTGGATTCCCCATACCGACAGGGTTCACATCCCCCTGGGCCAATTGCGTGAGCGCTTCAACGAATTGCCGCGCGACACGCCCATCCTGACGTACTGCAAGGTCAGCATGCGTGGTTACGAGGCCCAGCGGATATTGAACGCCGAGGGGTTTGACAACGTGCGCTTCATCGAGGGCGGGGTTGCCGCCTGGCCGTTCGAAACCGACATGCCCGGGCTGTGATGACCCTCTTGCCGGGGGAGGGAGGTATTGCGGCTATTCGATGCGACGCCGCCGGCGGAGCGCGGGCACTTCGTTAAAACCCAGCAGGCTGCCGATTTTCTTGGATAGCTGCAGGATGCTGTACGGTTTGGAGATAAACCCCAGACATCCCTTGGCGACGATCTCTTCGGCCTGTTTGTTGAAACCATAACCGCTGGTGAGCAGGACGCGTACATCGGGATCGATCGACTGCAGACGATCGAAGGTCTCCCCGCCATCCATACCCGGCATGACGACGTCCAGGATGACCAGGTCCACGGCCGTCCGGTGTTCCGCGTAGATCTCCACGGCGGCCGATCCGGACGGCGCCTCGATGACCTTGTAGCCCAGTTCGCTCAGCCATTCCCGCGTGATTTCGGTGATGAATTTTTCGTCGTCCACCACCAGAATCGTCCCTGTGCCGAGGATCGGTTCCTGATGGATGTCCTGGTCCCGTTCCGCCGGCACCTCGGTGGCCGGTAAAAAGATGCTGAATTGCGACCCCCGCCTCAAACGGCTGGTGACCTTGAAGAAGCCGCCGTGGTTTTTGATGATCCCGTAGGCCGAGGACAGCCCCAGACCGGTGCCGCGGCCCCTTTCCTTGGTGGTGAAAAAAGGCGTAAAAATTTTCTGCCGGGTGATTTCATCCATGCCGATGCCCGTGTCGATGACCCGGGCTTCGACGTATTGGCCCGGTTTCATGCCAAAGGGGTGGACCGTCTGGCGATTCAACTTGACGTTGCGGGTGGTCAGGATAAGCTCGCCTCCGCCCGGCATGGCCTGCCAGGCATTGACATATAGGTTGATCAGGACCTGCTCGATCTGTCCGCTGTCCACATTGACGTTCCAGGACGCCTTGAGGCCGGAGAGGTCGATCTGGATCTCTTTTTTGGTGCGCCCGAACATCCGGGCGGTTTTGTGGATCAGGAAATTCAGGTCCGAAATACGGGTGGAACGCGGCTTGGTGCGGGCAAAATCGAGCAACTGACGCGTCAGCCCCGCGCCGTTTTGGATATACTGCTCGACATTCCTGAGCTTCTGGTCCAGCGGGTGCCGATTGGGAAGGCGCATGCGCACGAGCGAGACATTACCCTGCATGCCCATGAGGATATTGTTGAAGTCATGGGCGATGCCGCCGGCCAGGGTGCCGATGGCCTCCATGCGCTGGGCATGATAGAGCTGGCGCTCTAATTCCTTGAGTTCGGCCTCCGCCCGTTTGCGCTGGGTGATGTCCCGCAGCATTCCCCGGAAGCCGATCGGCTTTGCATCGCGGTTGCGCACCAGCGAGGCCGAGATTTCCAGAATGACTTTCTGGTTGCCCCGGACCGCCTGGAAGTCCTGGTTGGCAACTGGCATGCCCGTCCGGAAGACCCGGTTGAAAAGGCGGAAGAGCAGCCGTGCCGTGCGCCGCGAGGTGTAGCTCCTGAAATTGGTGAACAGCAGCCGGGATTTTGAAAAGCCGGCAATGCGGCACAGGGGGGTATTGACGAACGTCAGGTTGCCCTTCAGGTCGACTTCGAAATACCCTTCTTCGATGTTCTCGATGATGGTCTGGTGCTTGATCTCGCTGTCGCGAAAGGCATCTTCCGCCTTTTTGCGGCCGGTGATATCCACCATGACGCAACGCAGTCCATTGAAAACGCCGTCGGTGACGTTGGGTCGATTGAACGCCTTGACCCAGCAGAATTGATGGCGCTTGTGGCGAATGCGGTATTCGGTCGCCTTGAGTTGTCCGGCGACGATTTTGGGATAAATCTTCTTCAGGTGCTTGCGGTCATCCGGAAAGATCAGGTCGATAAAGGGGAGGCCGACGCATTCGTCCGGGCGAAATCCGGTATAGGCGTGAATACTGGGGCTTACATAAACGATGATGCCATTTTTGTTGGTTGCGAAGATGACGGCATTGATATCTTCGACCAGATAGCGGAATTTTTCGCGGTCTTTGAGTGTTTTATGAAGCAGGGCCAGGGCCTCATTGAGCCGATGCTCACCGGCGCGGCGCCTGCTGCGCTCTTCCTCCAAGGCGCGCTGAAGATTCTTAATTTGGCGTGCCTCACCGTCCATGGCCGCTGGATATCCTTAACTGGTGGCGCTCAACCGCTTGGTCGCCGTCTGGCATTTATTTCAAAGTCTAATATGACGGTGGATATTTTTCAATAGGTTCAGCATGTTTCACCGGAATACCGTCATCGGCCGCTCTTTGATCGGCTTGCGCGTAGTCGGCGATGTCTTACTTTACGCTTCGAAGAAAAACTCCTAATCGGCTGCAGCCTAATGGATACCAAGCTCATCACGATCGAGAAACGAACGGGCCCGTTCCGGGCCGTCTTTCAACGCGTCATGCGGATGGTCCCCGACCGCGACAAAGGCGACAAGCGGCTGCAGCGCATGCTCGCCTTCCGCCTTATTAACGACGGTGAGGCCGAGACGACCGCCTATCTGATCCGCAACATCCGCCATTTCATCCGTCAGCCGAAGCCCATCAGCTTTTATGATTTTTTGAGGGATGGCCGCGTCGATGAATTTCCGCCGATACGCCCTCCCAACGGTGGCCCTCAAGGGGCGGCCTGACGGTCAAGCGGTACTGCCGTCCGATGTCTTCGCGTCTTTCAACACCAAAAAATGCCGACGTTTTCCTTGGGGGTCTTCGATGCCGCGGCTAGAACACGACCGCGTTTGGTCATTGCATTTTAATGGCAGATTCAATAGGGTCGGGCGGCAAATGCTTTCAGGAGGAATCGGGTGCAGGGAACACTGATCAATGCCTTGGCCATCGTCATGGGCAGCCTTGTGGGGATCGGCCTCAAGGGCGGCATCCCCCCGCATTACAAGGAGACGGTTATCGGTGCCATCGGGCTGGCCGTATTGCTGATCGGGGCCAAGGGCGCACTGCAGACAAACGCCATTCTCCTGGTGATCGTCAGCCTGGCCGCCGGCAGTCTCTTGGGCGAGTTCCTGCGCATCGAGGATCGTCTGGAGCGCATGGGACGCTGGATTGGTCGGCGGCTGGCCGGTTCCGAAGACGGGGTTGCCAATGCCTTTGTCACCGCCAGCCTGGTGTTCTGCGTCGGGGCCATGGCGGTGGTGGGCTCGCTGGAAAGCGGCCTGACCGGCAATCACCAGACGCTTTATGCCAAATCGCTTTTGGACGGGGTGACGTCCATCGTCTTTGCATCCACGCTGGGCATCGGCGTCATATTTTCCGCCCTGGCGGTACTGGTCTATCAGGGCGCCATCACGCTTTCCGCGGTCTATTTGAAACCGCTGCTGACGCCGGCGGTGGTCGAGCAAATGACCGCGGTGGGCGGACTGCTCATCCTGGCGATCGGTTTCAATATTCTGGGATTCAAACGTCTGCGGATCGGCAACATGCTTCCGGCCATCGCTATTCCTTTGATCTATGATTTGATCCTCAAATGGCTGGAGCGCGGCGCCTGAGCACACGGTGCTGCGGGCGGGCGCCAGCGGGCCCCGGTTCATGTGTTCGACCGGGTTGCCTCGACACCACCACCTGGGGTAGGGTTGCCCATCCCGGTATGGCGGCCGCCGATCGATCGCAACGGCCCGCCGTCTATCCGCCGGGGATGATGTAAGGAGCTAACGGACAATATGCATTACGAAGGCAACATCATTCGGCCGCCCAGCGAGGCCAACAGTATCCTGCTGCAGGCCACCGTAGGCTGTTCACACAACAAGTGTGCCTTCTGCGGGGCCTACAAAGGGGAGCGCTTCAAGATCAAGCCGGACGACATCATCGATGCCGATATCGATTTTGCGGCGCGGCACTGCCGCAACCAGAAACGGCTTTTCATCTGCGACGGCGACGGCCTGATTATTCCGCAGGCGCGCCTCGCGGCCATTATGGAGAAGATCAGGGGCCGGCTTCCATGGGTCACCCGGGTCGGCGTTTACGCCAATACCAAGAGTATCGAGAGGAAAACCCCGGATGAACTGGCCGCCCTGGCCGCGCTTGGTCTGGGCATCGTCTACATGGGAATCGAATCCGGCGACGAGGAAACCCTCAGAAAGGTCAACAAAGGAGCCGATGCCGCCCGCATGATCGCCGCAGGGCGCAAAGTTCGTCAGGCGGGCATCCGATTGTCGCTGACGGTGCTGCTGGGGGTGGCCGGCCGCGAGCGATCCGACATCCACGCCCGGGAGACCGGCCGCGTGCTGACGGCCATCGATCCCGAATTCGTGGGGGCGCTCAGCCTGATGCTGATTCCCGGCACCCCGCTGCAAGCCGACCACGAAAATGGCCGGTTCGAACTGATCGGTCCCCGGGAGATGCTGCAGGAGTTGGGCACCATGCTGGCGCACACCCACATGACCCGCGGCCTGTTCCATGCCAACCACGCATCGAATTACCTGCCGATCCGCGCCCGGATGCCGGCCGATAAGGAGAAAACGCTCCAACTGATCAGCCAGGCCCTCGACGGCGACATCCAACTGAAGCCGGAATACCTCCGGGCTCTTTAGGAAAGGGCCGCTGCCGCGGGCCAGACGATTTTCGAATAATACCGCTGCGATAGAAAAGGAGAATCTGCAAGATGAGTGAAGGCCAGACCGCCAAGCGTTTAGATCTCGACCTGATGTGCATCAACACCATTCGCACCCTGGCCATGGATGCGGTTGAAAAAGCCAAGTCGGGACATCCCGGCGCCCCGATGGGTATGGCGGCGGCCGCCCATGTGCTCTGGACGCGCTATCTGCGCCACAACCCGGCCAACCCGGATTGGCCCGACCGCGACCGTTTCGTCCTTTCAGGGGGGCACGCCTCCATGCTGCTCTACAGTCTGCTTCATCTCGTCGGTTACGATCTGAGCCTGGACGATCTCAAGAACTTCAGGCAGTGGCAGAGCAAGACCCCCGGTCATCCCGAATATGGCCACACCCCCGGGGTCGAAACCACGACCGGCCCCCTCGGTCAGGGCTTTGCCAACGCCGTCGGCATGGCCATGGCCGAGCGGCACCTGGCGGCACGCTTCTCCGCGAACGGCGAGGGACCTGTGGATCACTACACTTACGTCATGTGCGGCGACGGCGATCTGATGGAAGGTATCAGCCAGGAAGCCGCTTCTCTGGCCGGTCATCTCGGTCTGGCGAAGCTGATCGTGCTTTACGATGACAACCAGATCTCGATCGAGGGGCCGACCGACATCACCTTTACCGAAGATGTCGGCCAGCGGTTCGAGGCGTGCCGCTGGCATGTCCAGAAAGTGGCGGAAGGCAACGACGTGGAGGCGATTGCCGCGGCCATCGAAGCGGCCCAGGCCGAAGTGGAGCGCCCCTCGATCATCATGCTGCGCACCCAGATCGCCTTTGGCAGCCCCAACAAACAGGGAACGGCCGACGCCCACGGCGCCCCGCTGGGCGAGGAGGAGGTGTGTCTCACCAAGCAGTGCCTGGGATGCCGGGATGACGTTGACTTCTGTATTCCCGAGGAAGTTGCCGATCGCTACCGTGAATGCCTTGCCCGCGGCCAGGCCCTGGAGGCGGAGTGGAACGCACGTCTGGACGCATTCCGAAGCCGTCAGCCCGAGGCGGCCGAACAATGGCAAGCCTTCATCGACGCCCGCCTGCCCGCGGACTGGGCGGCGGGGCTGCCTGCTTTCGGTCCCCAGGATGGGCCCCTGGCCACTCGAGCGGCCTCGGGGACCGTGCTGAATGCCGTGGCCGCCGGGGTGACGAATCTCATCGGCGGCTCGGCCGACCTGGCGCCGTCCAATAAGACCTTCATCAACGGCTCGCCGGAATTTCAGAAGACATCCTATGAAGGCCGCAACATTCGCTTTGGCGTTCGCGAACATGCCATGACCGCCATCTTGTCGGGCATGCAGCTGCACGGCGGGGTGCGGCCCTACGGGGGCACCTTTCTCGTCTTTGCCGACTATATGCGGCCAGCCATCCGCCTGGCCGCGATCATGGGATTGCCCGTCATCTATGTGCTCACCCACGACAGCATCGCCGTGGGTGAGGACGGGCCCACCCATCAGCCCGTCGAGCACCTGGCCAGCCTGCGTGCCATTCCGGGCTTGACCGTCGTCCGGCCGGCCGATGCGAACGAAACAGCCCACGCCTGGCGCCTGGCCCTCGAGTCCCGGGAGCACCCGGTGGCGCTGGTGCTGACGCGGCAGAAGTTGCCGGTCCTGGACCGCCAGAAGATGCCCTCCGCCGAAAACCTGAGCAACGGCGCCTATGTTCTGGTCGACACCGACGGGCCACCGGATATCATCCTGATCGCCAGCGGGTCCGAGGTTCATCTGGCCGTCGAGGCTGCCGCGGTGCTCGGGCAAAAGGGGGTTGGCGCCAGGGTGGTCAGCATGCCGAGTTGGGAGCTTTTCGAGGCCGCGCCGGCGGCCTATCGCGACCAGGTGCTGCCGCCGGAGGTGACCACGCGTCTCGCCGTGGAGGCCGGTCGGCAGATGGGGTGGGAGCGTTATGTTCTGGGTTCCGATCGCATGGTCGGTGTGGAGACTTTCGGTACCTCGGCACCGGGGCCGGTGGTGCAGGCCAATTACGGCTTTACCGTGGACAATGTCGTCGCGCGGGCCCTGGCCCTGATGGCCGTATAACGCCGCGGGTGGCTTAGATGATTCCCTTTACCGGCAGGATTCTGATCATCGATACCGAGCAGGAGGCCCGTGAGAAACTGGCCGACTGCCTGACGGAAAGGGGCTACGACGTCACGACGACCGCCCCCGGGGACGCCGCCCTGGCCCTGCTGCACAATCAGCGTTTTCACGTTCTGTTGATCGATGTCGGTGAGGATGGCAGCATCGGCCTGACGCTTTTGAAGCAGATCAAAGCCAGCGATCCGGATGGGGTCGTCATCATGATGGCCGCCTACGGCAGCATCCGCAACGCCGTCGACTGCATGCGCGAAGGGGCCCATGATTACCTGCTCAAACCCGTCCAGCCGGACAAGCTCTGCGGACGGCTGCATGAAATCATGGCCCGCCGCGCGGAGCCGGGCAACGGGCCGGCGTCGAGCGAGTTTATCATTCCGACGGATCGATTCGAAAGCATGATCGCCCAGTCCGTGGCCATGCAGCGCATCTTCCAGTTGATCCAGGACGTGGCCCCCATGGATACCACCATCCTGATCACCGGCGAGACCGGCACGGGCAAAGAGCTGGCCGCCAAAGCCATCCACTCCAACAGCCCCCGCCGCAACGGACCGTTCGTTACCGTCAACTGTGGGGCCGTGCCCGAAAACCTGATGGAAAGCGAGCTGTTCGGCTACCAGAAGGGCGCCTTTACCAGTGCGGCCGAAACCAAGAAAGGCCGCTTGGAGCTGGCCAACGGGGGCACCCTCTTCCTGGATGAAATCGGCGAAATCAGCATGCGCATGCAGGTCGACCTGCTGCGCGTGCTGGAAAACCGTGTCTTTTACCGGGTCGGGGGCACGCAGCCCCTGGAGGCCGATTTCCGGGTCATCGCCGCCACGAACCGCGATCTCAAGGCTTCGGTGGCGAACGGCGATTTCCGGGAGGATTTCTACTACCGCCTGAATGTGATCTCGTTTGAAATGCCCCCCCTGCGGGAGCGCAAGGAGGATATCCCGCTGCTGGCGGAGCATTTTCTCCTGCATTACATCCAGGAGACCGGCAAGACCGTGCGCCGCATCAGTCGCGGTGCCATGGACGAAATGATGCTGCATGAATGGCCGGGCAACGTCCGCGAACTGCGCAACGCCATCGAAAGGGCGGTGGTGATCGGCAAGACCGATCAGATCGTCCCGGATGACCTTCCTTTTTTTCGGCCGGAATGCCCGCCGCCGCTGTTCAACGGTTCCCTGCGCCAGATGGAAAGGGCCCATATCACCCATATTCTGAATGAAAACGACTGGAATATGACCCGCTGCGCCCGCCTGCTGGGAATCGACCGTTCCACGCTCTACAACAAGATTAAGCGCTACGACATTCAAAAAACCAACTAGGGCCGGGCAGGAACGGGCATCTTGAAGCCCAGGAGCGGCGTTCTCGCTCCCCGCCGGTCCTCGACGTAGCGGGGCTACGCCTGCGGGCGTCGGGTCGCTGCGGCCTTCCATGAGAAGGCAAGTCAAGGCGTCCGTTTCACGGACACCCTTTTTCTGTAAGAGCCATGACCGTCACACTTCCATTCGCACTCTTTGATTGAGCCC
>JAAUYG010127947.1_pt1 | contig 22913 bp, 19 predicted proteins | sample 7278091 | NCBI WGS metagenome assembly JAAUYG01 (sample SAMN14350201, study PRJNA611818) | marine sediment metagenome | isolation source: surface marine sediment (0.6m) | place: French Polynesia: Moorea | collected 2018-08 | reverse complement strand
TGCGGGCGCGCCCGAGATGCTCATTGGCCGCGTTATCAGGGGCTTGCGGTACAGGCGTACAGCGGCACCCCTGCTGCCTTGCCAATGAACATCTCGAACGCGTGAAATATTCGGGTTAATCGCGATCAAACCAACCCCAAAAAGAAAGAAAAGGCAAGCCGAAAACCGATTCGGCGGTCTGGCGGGAAGACTTGCGCCGCCCGCGGGTAGACCCTGCCGTCCAGGGACAAAAAAACTGTAACGGTATTTTAAAGGAACGACAGGTGGTCGATTAGGCCCTGGCGCGGGATAGTGGGCGGCGAATCCGGGAGGAAGGTGGTAAGAGAAGAGGCGCTGCGGCTCGCGAATGGTGCGGTCGACACATTAGCTCCGCGGGGCGCTGCAATCGTTGTTCTGAGAGCATTTGGTCAGCGGCGCGTGGCAGATCGGACAGAACATATCGGCCACGTTTTTTTCGTCCATAAGGGTTTCCTGCTTGATTTCAAGCCGATAGGGCTTCCCTTCGGCCGTGTGGCACTCGTCTCGAGAGCAGCAGTAGTGGGTAACCATTTTTTCCTCCTCAAACGGGATCAAAACATCAAACGCGATGAACAATACCGATGAATTGGTTAGGGCATGATGAGCAACCGAATCATTTTCGAAAAACGATGCGTCGCCTCAGCTAAGCGCGGCAAAATAATCGCAACTGCAGCTTAGATTCGACCATTATCGCCATCGACCACTTCAGCTTCACGACGACGAATACAAAAATCCGCAGCAATTCTTAAACGCTATTCTAACCACCCTTTGATCGTGATCAAGGTGCCATACCAATTTCCCGGTAGTATTTCATGGCCCCGGGATGAATCGGTGCGGTCAGGGCCTCGAGTGCGCTGTTGCGGGTCAGGGAGTCGAAAATCTTAAGCTGTGTCCTGAGATAATCGATGTTTTCGGCGATGTTTTTCACCAGGCCGTAGACCATCCACTCCGGCGTGTCGGCGGAGGCGATCACGGTGGCCTTCACCCCAAGGGTGGGAATGTCCGTGGGATTGTCCATTTCGGGATAGAATCTAACGGGAATCATCGTGCGACGGTAGTAGGGGTAGCGCATCAACACTTTGTCATCGGGGTTCATCGCCACGAACTGCGCCCGCCGTCTCCCGCCGTTCACCTCGTGGAACTGGGCGGCCGGGTGCCCGGCCGTGAAAAAGAAGGCATCGAGCTGGTTGCGCCCGAACAGGCTCAGGGCCCGGGGTGCGGACACTTGGACCGCCGATAGATGTTGGTCGGGGTCGATGCCGATCGCATCCAGCACTTCACGGGCATTGATGAAATGCCCGGATCCGGGCTCTCCCAGGTTGACGCTGACGCGTTTGGACTGAAGATCCGCCGGATGCTGAATGCCCCTGCTGGTCGCGGCCACCAGATTGATGGCTTCGGTGTAGAGGCTCATGACCGCGCGCAGGTTTTTTTGGGGGCGTCCCGCCCAGGGGGTGCCATTGGTGCCGTTCCAGGCTTTGAATTGCACGTCAGACTGAATGATACCGAAATAGAAACGACCGTTGGTGACGGCTTCGAGGTTCTCGAGCGATCCCTGGGTTTCTTGGACCGAGAGATTGATCTTCGGATCGGCCGGGTAGCGATCGAGGGTTTTCTTCATGGCCTGACCGACGTTGTAGTACACCCCGGTGAGTGAACCGGTCCCGATGGTGGCCCAGGGGCGGTCAGTGGCGGCGTTGGCTCGCCCGAAGGAAGGGACTCCGATAAACAGCGCCAGCAATAGGATCATGACCGAGCGTATCATATTGTTGCTCCTGTATGCCCGGAAGCCGCTCAAGCCGGCACCCGATGTTCTTCCCGCCCGCTGCGGTTGTCGTGACGGAATCGGCCGAGGCCTCGGAGGCGCTGGCCGTCCGCCGATGGAGCATCCGCAATCGGCGAGGATGGAAACAGAAGTCGACTGAAGAGACAGCTTCCCGTTTTAAAATGTTAAGGTCTACTGACCGGGGTCATCGAAGGGTGAGATCAGATGCCGCTGGTATCCAAGATCTTCGGCCCAGAAGAAGACTTCGTCTCCGGGGTTGAGGTACAGGGCTTCGGTGCCGCCGAAGAAGGCGTCGTGCCAGTCCAGCGGCTTCCACCAGAAAAGCAGGGCATCGGCCAGGTCGACCACGGTTTTCGATTTGGCCGTAATGACGGTGCCCCCGGGTGTACCCAGACTGATGATATCGCCCGGGTGCAATGTGCGCGGGGCCGTCATGAAATCCAGCGCGTTGTCCGGAGCCAGCGCCGAGCGGATAATCTGGGGGATGGTCCAGATCATGCTGTCGGCATAGCCCTCGCGGCCCGAGACGATCACAGCCTGTCGCAGATAAAGCGTGCCGGGAGCGTGCCCCGGCGGAACCGGATGACCTCGGACGGACTCAGGAGCGTAGCTGCGGCCGGCCAGCATCATGCGGTCCGGCAGGCGGCGGTCCTTTGGTGCCGCCACCAGGAAGGGGCCCAGCCCCGCGAAATCGCCCCATCCAGCGGCATAGCTCCACCACAGGCAGGTTTCCTTATCCCAGAATCCAAGCTGGCGGTCAATCTTTTCATCACCGGTCAGGTAGGGTCCGGGTTCGGCCGGAAGGGGGCGGTCGCGGCTGATCATCCGATCGACCACCTGGGGATTGCGGGCTTTGGTGTCGCTGATCAGGAGATAGCCCAGGATGGCCGCATACAGATCGTCATCGGATGCGGTGGCGACATCCTCCCAGGTCAGACGGCGGCCGATGACCATGCCGATTTCGGCCTCGTAATCAACACGGGTGTTCACCTGCACGGGCTCACCGTCTCGATCGCGCGTCGGCACGTGGATCGTCTCGGGATAACGAATCGGGTCGAAAGGCCCGATGATGCCGATGATCTCCTCGGTGGGTGTCAGGCCGCTCAAGGGGAAGACCGGCGGGTATTTCAGAAACAGCCGCGGGCGTGTCCGGCGCAACGCCGCAATGACCAGTGGATCGTCGATGGCCAGGTCGAGCTTGAGGTGGCTGGGGAAGTTGGCCGCCACGGCCAGTACCTGACGCGGTGACGGCAGCGGCGGTCCCAGCCGCCGGTTGTCGATGGCCTCGGCGATGCCGACGTCGATCAACGGGAGGGGGGGCGGCCCCGTCGCGAGCGCCCGGCGAATGGACACGACCCGCCGGTCCTCCTCCTGGCGGCGGGTCGGATCGGACAGCACCGTCAAAGGGGTTTCGTGCTTCCCCAGGGGAAGCAATACCAGGCGATCCGCTTCGGGGTCGCAGAGGATCACGAGGCAGAAGCGGAGCGTGCCGTCGGTGTCGCGCCAGCCGGCAAAGGTCAGACCGGCGTCGGCACCCACGCGCCCCAGCCAGTGGCGCCCGGGTTGAATGATGTTCGCCGCACCGGCCTCAGCGGTCAGGTAAGCGCCCGGAAGCGGGGTCCGGCCGATAATATCCGAGTCCTGGGCGTCCTTCTTGGCCACGTCCGGACGGCAGGCGATGATACCGATCAGCACCACGCCGATCACCATCGGGATCCACCGGCGCCGGTGGCAGTCGCATGCGACCAGGGGAGTTTTCACGGACGGCCTCCGTTGGGCTGCTTGGTATCGGATGACGCGGGTCAGGTGATGACCGCAGTGCGGACCGACCAGCGTTCCAAAATGTTTTCGAGAATGTGGGTGCCGAGTCCCGGTCCCTTCGGCAAGGCCGGCGGTCGCCCGCCGTATCCGAACTGAAAATACGGGGCAAAGGGATCTTCCTTGAGCAGATAATGGCCAAAGCAGCCTTCGCCGTAAGTCACGTTGCCGACGGCGGCGATCAGGATCAACTGCGCGGCGGACAACAGTGAGGTTTCGCCCACCTGGGCGCCCACCTGGACGGTCAGCCCGGCCTCGAGCGCCCGGCGGCAGCGGTTGTATGTGGCCATAAGACCGCCGCACTTGGAGATGCGCGCGTTGATCGCCGTGCAGGCCCGGCGTTCGATGAGGGTTTCGAGGGAGGCGGCGTCGTTCAGGCTTTCGTCCACCATGACCCCCAACCCGGTTTCGCGCACCAGGGTAGCCAGCCCTTCGATATCGTCGGCGGCCAGCGGCTGCTCGGTGGAATGGATGCCGTGGTCGGCCAGCTGACGCATGTTGCTGATGGCCTGGGGGACGTCCCAGGCCATGTTGGCATCCAGTCGCAGGTCGCAGCCCCGGCCCATGATCCGGCGGGCCAGCCGCACCGTTTCGACCGCCGTATCGCTTTCGATTTTGAGTTTGGCCTGCCGGAACCCCATGAGGCGGTAGAGCGCGAACGCCCGCCAGGCCTTTAGCCCTTGCGACGCCGAAGAGACCACGCTGTAGCGAAAATCCGCCGGCAGGCCAAGCTGCGGCCCCAGACGCACCGGGGTGTCGTGGGCCTTGCCGAAGGCGTCCAGCAGGGCCAGGTCGACGGCGGCCCAGGCAGCGGTGTGGGGTACGGCGGGATCCACCCATTTCCCCGGTGCTTTGCCGTCGCAATCCGTCAGGAATTCCTTGACCTCATCCAGCGAGGCGAAACCGCTGCCCACCAGCCGGGGAAGGATTTTTTCGGCCAGGAGGTTGAAGGTTCCCTCGCGCGTCTCCCCCGTGACATATTCGCGGGGCAGGCACTCGCCGAAACCCCAGACGCCGTCATCCGTCACGCAGCGAAGCAGGAGGCTGTAGGACGAATGCCGTTCGGCCGCCGCATGCTTGAAAGGCTTTTTGAACGGCAAATCGAGGGCGCACAGTTCGAACGCCTTGATGACGGGCATTCCTACTCCTTGGTTTGGCTTACACGCTCCAGCCAGAAGACGAGATCGACCAGGAAGCGCTCCGCCTCGAGGCTGAACTCCAGAATGTGGCGGGCGTCCTCGTAATTGATCATCATTTTGTCGTCCGCCGGAAGGTTTTCGAAGAAACGGATATTGCGCCGGTTGTCGCTGATCGGATCTTCACCGGCGATGGCCATCAAGACCGGCATCTCGATTCGGTTGGTATTGGCCCGGACAAATTTGCGGGCGCGATGGACCTGAAAGTAAAAGTCACCGGTGGCCGCCCTGAGGGCCAGGGGGTCGCTGCGAATAAAGGCCTCGAACGGCGCCAGTTCGGTGAATTCGCCGGGGTCCAGGGGGTCGGGCAACAGGAAGTCCCGCCGGCCGGAGCGGGAGAACAATATTCTGAGCCTTTGGGAGAGGGGCAGGTTCGTGTGGGTATAAAAGGCCGGGGTTGTCAGGATCAGCCCCCGTATGCGCTCCGGGTGGCGGATCGCAAAGGCGGTGGCCGGAATGGCCCCGAAACAGTGGCCCAGCAGAAAAACATCCGTGGTCCCGTGCCGCCTGGCAATGTCATCGGCCACCACCAGGAGATCGTCGGTCATCTCGTCGAAGGCTTTCATGTCGCCGCGCGCGGCCTGGCTCAGGCCGGAACCGCGCCGGTCCACGGCATAAACGGGATGTCCCCGGCCCGCCATGCGGGCCGCCGACCGGGCGAACCAGCCGGAATGGCTCTGGAGTCCGTGGGTCATGACCACCGGCGTCTTGCCGCCCGTCTGCCCGTAGAGGCGCACGGCAATGTCGTCGCCTTCGGCCTGCGAAACGATGATTTCGCGGCCTGTCAGGATGGCCCGGCGCAATTCCGGCGGAGCCTCGGTCTGATCGAGCCAGGGTTTCCCGGCGTCGAAAAAGGGTGCCGGGGCAGGCGCGGACGTGCGGCCACATCCGGACACGAGCAGCAGCAGGAACATCGGCAACCAGGCGGCCAGAAAGGCGACGAATCGCGATCGGGGCGGGGGGGGCGCCATGAAATCATCCTCAGGGCAGTCAAGCGATTTTTTACGGCGTTCCGGGCTAGGGTCTGCTGTCCGCTGGGAAACGGCAATGGACCAGCAGTGAAACAATAAGTCTTTTTGAACATACTTCCGGTCGATAATCAAGACCGGCCCGTGCGCACCTGCGGCCGTACACTCAGAGAATCGCGCTTCGGGCAGCGGAGCGCCACACTAATTTCGGATTGCAATTCCCGGTTTATCTGCTTATTCTACCGAAATCTCACCGTACACCCGTGGATCCCAATTCTGTCAATCGGTCCGCGACGGGCGCTGCCCCGACCTGATTCAGTATCGTGTTTTCTGAGCCAACGGCGTTATTTTTCGCCCTTGGGGTTGTGGTTCGCAAACCGAACGGAATGAAGGGAGGTACGCCATCATGTCACTCGCCGGCATCGTCATCAATTTTATGACGCGTAAATCAGCGGCCCGTTTCGAGGCCGCCACCCAGAATCCCAAACAGGTCCAAGAAGCGAAGCTGATGGACGTGGTGCGCAAAAACGCGGCCACGGATTATGGCCGGCGCTACGGCTTCGACAAGATTCGTTCGGTCAAGGATTATCAGGCCCAGGTGCCCGTTGTCTCCTACGAAGATATCAAAGACGACATGGACCGGTTGGTGAACGGCGCATCCAACGTCTTTACGGCCGAAAACCCCATCATGTTTGCCCAGACCAGCGGCACCACCGGCGATCCCAAATATGTCCCGGTAACCCCCACCTGCAAGGGGCGCGAGCATAGCGATGTCATGCGCACCTGGACCTCTCATGCCAAGCAAACCCACCCCGACATCTTCGAGGGGCAGGTGGTCTCCCTGGTTTCGCCAGCCGTAGAAGGCCACACCCCCAACGGTCTGCCTTACGGATCGGCCTCCGGTCATATCTACAAAAATATGCCGGGCATCATCCGCAACACCTACGCGATTCCCTACGACGCGTTCGAAATCGAGGATTACGGCGCCAAATACTACACCATCATGCGCATCGCCCTGGCCGTGGACGTCACGTTCTTGGCCACGGCCAACCCCTCCTCAATTCTGAAGATGTGCGAAAAGGCCAACGAATACGGGGACGGGATCATCAAAGACATTCATGACGGGACCCTGAACGCCGATCTGCCGATCGGATCCCGCATCCGCGCCGCCGTCACCAGGAAGCTTCGGCCCAACCCCGCCCGGGCCCGCGAACTCGAACAGTGCCGTTCCCACCGCCAGGGCAAACTGCTGCCGGCCGATTACTGGCCGCGCCTGAGCCTGATCGGCTGCTGGAAGGGGGGCACCGTCGGGCATTACCTGGAAAAGTTCCCCGGCTGGTTTTATCCCGACGGCGGTCGGCCGACGCCTGTCCGCGACTGGGGATTCCTCTCCAGCGAGGCCCGCTGCTCGGTGCCCCTTTCGGACGAGGGCAGCAGCGGGGTTCTGACCATCGCCAGCAACTTCTTCGAGTTCGTGCCGGTCGACGAACTGGAGGCCCAGCGCGACACCCCGGAAAAATGGGATTTTCTGACGGTCGATCAGATCGAGGACGGCAAGGATTACTACATCTTCTTCACCACCACAGGCGGGCTCTACCGCTATGACATCAACGACGTCATCCGGGTCAGCGGCCGCTACAACCATACGCCCCAGATCGTCTTTCTGCGCAAGGGCCGCGGCATGACCAATATCACCGGCGAAAAGGTCAGCGTCAACCAGGTCATCACCGTCGTACAGAACGCGGCCCAGAAAACCGATGTGGTGGCCAGCCACTTCAAGGCCGAGGCCGACACCGAGAATAGCCGCTATGTCCTGCGGGTCGAGTTCTCCTCGACGGTGGGCGACGATGTGCAGCGCGCGTTTCTGAAGCATATCGACGAGGAGATGAAGGCCATCAACATCGAGTACAAAGCCAAGCGTGAATCCATGCGTCTGAAAGCCCCCGTGCTGCACGTCATGAAAGAGGGCTGGTATGAACGCGGCCGCCGCCAACAGGTCGAAAGCGGCATGCGCGCCTTCCAGGCCAAGACCCAACTTCTGAGTCCCGACAAGATCGTGACCCAAATGATCCAGTCTGAAATCGCGGCCATCGTCGAACTCGAGGAGTAGTGATCCATGAAAGCTTCGCGGCGGTCGATCCCCCTGACGGTATCCCTGCGCAGCGTGGACAGCAAGGCCTCCGGTCGGTCGGTGCGCTTCACGCGTGGCCGGCTGCTTCTGGCCGCCTTTATGGCCCTGGTGCTGGTGGCCGGGGCCGGCTTGTGGTCGAACCACGCCGTCATGGAATCGGTTGAAGATCTCCTGACCGCCAACCTCGAGGCCAATCTGAATGTCAGCGCCATGGCGCTGACGGCCTGGATCGAAGGCGAACTGGCCCTGGTGCGTTTCTGGGCGGAAGATAAGGATCTGCGCCAATTGATCGAAGCCCGGATGCGTGACGGGGCGGGCCATGGCAACCTTCAGGCGGTCAACGACGCCCTGTCCAGAGGCTTTACGGCCGCGGAAGTCCAGGGCTGGGTGATTGTCGATGCGGAAGGCACGATCCTTTTCGCGAGCGAGGACAGCGAGAATCAGGGCAAAACGATTGCCGCGGCGAGCAGGCCTCATCATGAAAAAGTCATGCAGGGGCAGACGGTCTTCGTGCCCCCGATTCCCCGTAGCGAATTGATCGAAGGCTCGGCCGTGGCCACGGACGAGACCGTTATCCTGACGGCGGCGCCAGTGCGCAACCAAGCGGGGACCGTTGTCGCGGTTCTGGTGTTCTCAATCCGAACGGAAGGAATCTTCAGCCGTATCCTCTCGGCCAGCCGCATGGGCAACAGCGGAGACACCTATGCCTTTAACCCTGAAGGGTTCATGGTTTCCAAAAGCCGTTTCGCGGCCGAGCTGCGGTCGCTCGGCCTGATTTCGGATGATGCCGGGCCGAGCGTCGCCCCGCGGCTCCCGATCCGCGACCCCGGGGGGGATCTCGGTGCGGGATTTACACCGGCCGGCCGGCCGGAGGACTGGCCGCCGACGCGCATGCTGGCCTCGGCCCTGCAGGGTGAATCGGGCATCGACCTCTCGGGCTATCGCGATTACCGCGGTGTAACGGTAGTGGGCGCCTGGCGCTGGCTGCCGGATTACGATTTCGGGATCGCCATCGAGGTGCCGCGTGCAAAGGTCCGCAGAATCCAGCGCCCAATCCGCTGGGCCGTCATCGGGCTGATGGCCCTCGTGGCCGTGCTGGCCGGACTGACGCTGCTGTCCACCGTGGCGGTTTCACGGCTGCGCCAGGACATCGACGAGATCAAGCAGGTCGGGCACTACACCATCGAAGAAAAACTCGGCGAGGGCGGCATGGGCAAGGTCTACAAGGCCAATCACGCCCTTTTGAAACGCCCCACGGCGATCAAGTTTCTCAAGCCCGACGCGCTCAGCGCCGACAGCCTGGAGCGCTTCGAGCGTGAAGTCCAGATCACCAGCCGTCTGACCCATCCCAATACGATCGAAGTCTATGATTTCGGCCGCACGCCCGAAGGCGCCTTTTACTATGCCATGGAATACCTCCCCGGCATCAGCCTGAGCGATCTCATCGCGTTGGACGGCGCCGTCTCCCCACCGCGGGCCATCCACATCCTGCGGCACATCTGTTACTCCCTGGAGGAAGCCCATGGAATGGGACTGATCCATCGTGATATCAAACCGCCCAATGTCATCCTGTGCGAACGCGGCGGCCAGTATGATGCCGTCAAGGTGCTTGATTTCGGTCTGGTCAAGGACGTGAAGAACCAGGATGTGCAAATGACCGCGATGCACGAGGTGGCCGGCACCCCGGCCTATGTGGCTCCGGAACGACTGACGGATCCCGCCACAGTCGACCATCGTTCCGACATTTATTCCCTGGGGTCGGTGGGCTTCAACCTGCTCACGGGAGAAGATGTTTTCGAGGGCGCCACGGCTGTCGAGATCTGCTACCACGTGATGAAGACGCCGGCCTCGCGCGTATCCACCAAATCGGCCCAGCCTGTCCCGGGGGCCCTCGATCAGCTCATCGACGATTGTCTGGCCAAGAATCCCCACGACCGGCCCGCCGACGTGAGCCGGATCGTTGCCGCGCTGGATGCCATCGAAGGCATTATGGCCTGGGACCAGGCGGCCGCCCGGCAATGGTGGCAGAAAAACGCCGCACGCATTCAGGCGCTTAAAAATGAACACGGTTGAACGCTAAGAGCATGCCGGTTCACGACGGGTTGCGCCCCGGAAGCTTCGGACCGCGATGGTCGTTCGCGATACCGCAGGAGGAGAAAACGCATGAATCCTTCCGATACAAAATCCGACCGTGATTCCTGGCTCACGCGGGAGACTTTCCTGGCCGCCTTTGGCCCCGATGGATTTCCTGATCAAGGCCGAGGATGCCAGCGGTGGATCAGGGGCCAACTTCATCGTGGAATGGTCCGCTCCGGGAAAAGCGAACCCGCCGCCAATCGAGGCGGTCATGGTCGGTGTCGAGGGCCAGAGCAGCATATCCTTCGTGCGTCCCGCATCGTCCTGCAGAGCGAATAGGAACGGCCAGATGAAAGCACCGGATTCACTCGGCCGGAGCCTGCGCTTCCTGATCGGACTGGCCTGTTTCGTGGTCGTGGCCGCCGGCATTCAGGCCGCCGCCCAAATCCTGGTGCCTTTTCTGATTTCGGTGTTCATCGCCTTCAGCTGCGCCCCCTTACTGGCATGGCTGCAGCGGCGCGGGCTGCCGACGGTGGTAGCCATCATCCTGATCATGATCGTCATTTCGACGGGCGTGTTCGTCATCATCAGCTTTGTCGGCAGTTCGATATCCGAATTCACCCGGCGTCTTCCCAACTACCAGGCCCTGCTCATCCAGAAATTTTCCGCCTATTTGCACTGGTTCGACAAGTTTGGTCTCAACATCTCGGAAGAGGTCGTACTTGAGTACTTCGACCCGCGGGCGGTCATGCGCCTGGCGGCCACGGCGCTCCTGCGCCTGCGGGGCCTCCTGACCAATGCGTTTTTTATCCTGCTGACCGTGGTCTTTATTCTTCTGGAAGCCTCCAGCTTTCCGCAGAAATTGGCAAGCGTATCCGGCCGTGCCTCAGGGGACGACAGCAAGTTGGAAGAGATTGCCGCCAAGATCAAGCGCTACCTGGCAATCAAATCCGTGACGAGCTTGGGAACAGGGGTGCTGATTGCGCTCCTGCTCTCTATCCTGGAGGTGGATTTCCCGGTCCTGTGGGGCCTTCTGGCCTTCCTTTTCAATTACGTGCCGGCCATCGGGCCGGTGATCGCCGCCGTACCGGCGCTTCTGCTGGCATTCGTTCAGCTGGATCTTATTGGGTTGGTTCTGGTGGCCCTGGGCTACACCGTCGTCAATATCACCATCGGCAGCATTATCGAACCCCGCCTTTTCGGTCGCGAGATCGGGATATCGACCCTGGTGGTTTTCTCTCGCTGGTCTTCTGGGGTTATATCCTGGGGCCGGTGGGCATGCTCTTTTCCGTGCCGCTGACCATGATTGTAAAAATCGCGATGGAAGGCCGTGAAGAAACACGCTGGCTGGCCATCCTGCTGGGACCGGACGGAAGCGATCCGGCCCCCGTGAAAGATGTCCCGACGAGGGCCTCGGTTTCTGAACGGCAATCGCCCCCGGATCCCGCGAATGAACCATAACGCGCAAGCCCTATGGCGGCCCGCGGTATCGGTCCTGTAGCAAACCAAGTCGATACCCAATCCTGATCGGGTGAGTAGAAGGAGAAGGATATGAACCCTGAGCTTTTGTTGTGGGTCCTGTACAATGTGGGCATTAGCGCCGAGGCCATGACCGGGGCGCTGGCTGCCGGGAAGCGGCGTATGGATCTGTTCGGCGTTTTGGTCGTGGCCGCGGTAACGGCTTTTGGCGGGGGCACGGCCCGCGATCTGCTGATGGGACGCTATCCCCTGATCTGGATCGACAAACCCTACCTGCTGCTATTGACATCGCTCTCGGCCATGGTGATGGTCGCCATCGCCCGTTATGCCCACCAGCTGGAAAAGACCTTTTTAACCCTCGATGCCATAGGGCTGGTGACCTTTACCATTATCGGTGCTCAGCGGGCCCTGGACTTCGGCCATGGGCCGGCCGTAGCGTCCCTGATGGGCATTGTCACGGGTGTGGCGGGGGGGATTCTGCGGGATATGCTGTGCAACCGGATTCCGCTTGTTTTCAAGGAAGAGCTTTACGCCAGCGTATCCTTTGCGGCCGTGTGGCTTTTTCTGATCCTGGAGACGATGGGCGCTGCTGAGGCTTTGAGCGTGCCGCTCACACTCTTTTTGGGTTTCATCCTGCGGATGCTGGCATTGCACTTCGGCTGGAAGATGCCGCGGTTCGTCTACCAGGCCGATGGACCGTCCTGATAGCGCGGCGCCCTGTTTTCGCTTGACAGTCACAGGATTTTGGTAATTACTAACGTGCCTGGCTTGGCGCCTCATTCGCCTTCGCGGAACCACAAAGCGGGTGTCACACCCGCCGTTCGACCCCTTGCCGGAGAGATCATCATATGAACAGGCAGAAAATGACCCCCAGTGAAGCCCTGGTCGAAACCCTCCTGGCCGAAGGCGTGCAGCATGTCTTCGGGATCGTGGGATCGGCCTTTATGGATACCCTGGATCTCTTCCCGGACGCCGGCATCCGATTCGTGCCCGTGGCCCACAGGCAGGCCGCCGCCCACGCTGGCCGAGGTCATGTTGGAAGTTTGATCCCAAAACTCGGGCCGGTCCTTGCACGGTTAGAGCCCCTATGCTAACAGCGAAACGCGAACGGTTGGCAAGCTCTCAAGGGGCGCCAATCACCTTTGGTATACTGAAAGAGATCAAAACCAGGAGAACCGTGCCGGCATGACGCCCGCCGGGGCCAAGGGGCCCAAGCTGGTGACGCGCGACATGCGGGGCATCATGAAAAAAGGCGCGGTGCTGGTGGACGTGGCCATTGACCCGGGCGGGTGTTTCGAGACCGCCACGCCGACCACCCGCGAAAACCCCATTTGCGTGGTGGACGGGATCATGCACGACTGCGGGGCCAACATGCCCGGGGCGGCGCCCAAGACCTCCACCATGGCGCTGACCAGCGCGACGCGGCCCCTGCGCGGTGGGAATCGCCAACCGGGACTGGATAAAGGCCATGCCGGCCAATCCCGAGATCAAGCTGGGCGCCAACCACATCCAGGGCAAGGTCACCTAAAGCGAGGTCGCCAACGCCCTCGGGTTCGAATATGCGCCCATCGACATGCCGCTTTGACCCGCGAGCGACGACCACGGCGCGAAACGGGCGGCGGCCCTTGAGAGGAGCCACTGTGGAGAAGCAAATCAAACAAACCCCGCTGTACGACTGGCATTCATCCCACGGGGCCACGCTGGCCGATTTCGGCGGTTACCAGATGCCGTTGTGGTACGCCTCCGCCAAAAACGAGCATTTGTCGGTCCTCAAGCGCGCCGGTCTGTTCGACACCAGCCACATGGCGGCCGTTTTGCTTTCCGGCCCGGGGGCTCATGGGCTTCTGCAGCGCTGCTTCACGAGCAACCTGGATGCCTGTATCGGCGTCTCCAAGAAGCCTCTGTTCCCGGGGCGCTGCGCTTACGGGGCCTTTCTCAACGCCCACGGCGGGGTCATCGATGACGGCATCGTCGCCAAGCTCGCCGACGATGCGTACATGGTGGTCGTCAATGCCGGGATGGGCGCCAGGGTGGCCGCGCACCTCAACGCCAACAGCGCCGGCAGCGAAGTCGTCATCGACGACCTGAGCGATCGGTTGGGCAAGATCGATGTCCAGGGTCCCTCGGCGGCGAAAATCGTCAGCCGGGTGCTGGCTGCGCCGGAAACGGTGCTGGACCGCATGCCCTATTTTGCATTCAAAGGACATTTTGACGCGGATTCCCCGCTGGCCGATGCCGTGCGGCTCAAGGGCGGTGTGCCTGTTCTGCTCTCCCGTACCGGTTACACGGGCGAATTCGGGTTCGAGATCTTTGTCGCCCCGGGGCAACTCGTCGCCACCTGGGAGATGATATGCGCTGCCGGGAAGGCATTTGGATTGGAGACCTGCGGTCTGGCGGCCCGCGACTCCCTGAGGGGCGGGGCGGTGCTGCCGCTATCGCACCAGGATATCGGCGACTGGCCCTTCATCAACCATCCCTGGCCGTTCGCCCTGCCGTTCGATGCCGAGCGCTCGGGGTTCACCAAAAGCTTCATCGGCGACAAGGCCCTCCTCAGCGTCGAGGCGGCCGGATACACCTACGCATTTGTGGGTGCCGACCTGCGCAAGGTGACCACGGCGGATCCGGCGGTGGTTCTCGACGGGACCGGCAATCAAATCGGGCGTGTATTGACCTGCGTATCCGACATGGGGATCGGTTGGCATGAGGGCCGCATCCTCAGCGTGGCCAGCCCGGATAAACCCGAAGATTTCACGCCGCGAGGGCTGAGCTGCGGTTTCGTCAAGGTCACCACAGCGCTGAGCCCGGGAACGATACTGCAGTTGAGGGACGCCCGGCGCCGCATCAAGGCGACCGTCGTGGAAGACATCCGCCCGGACCGGACCGCGCGCCGGCCGCTCAAGGACATGTTGTAGCGCTCCCCGGACCGGCGATGCGCGCAACCTTTCCGCTCGACCGCCGGCGCATCGCTTTATAGTCCGGCCAGAAACTCTGGGCCCAGTTTCTGCGCGAACCAGAACAGCAGCATCCCCACGACCACCGTACCCCCCAGCGACCGCGTCCACCAGGCAAAAGCAAACGTCGGCAGGGCCACCATGAACTCGGGCCGCAGCAGATCGAGATGCCGGGGACTGCCCTCAAGGACCAGGGCCGGCAGGAGCAGGGCGGCCAGGATGGCGGCCGGGATCAGTTCCAGCCACTGGACGAACCAATCCGGGAGCTTGCGCCGGGAGAGGTAGTGCAGGGGCAGCCAGCGTGGCAGGTAGGTCACCAATCCCATTCCGATCAACAGCAGCACATAGTCATCCATGGTCGGCCGCGCTCCCCTTCAATTGGCGCTGAATGACCACGCCCGCGGTGGCCGCGACCATCGAAGCGATGACGATATAGCTGTTGCCCGGCGTCAACAGGGCCAGGCCCGTGGCCCCCAGGCCGGCGATCACCGCCGTCAGCAGGTGGATCCGCCGTCGGACCTGGTAGATGAGCAGGCAGATGAACATGGCGATCAGGGCGTAGTCGATGCCCAGCGCGCCCTCGGGAATGAAGCGGCCGCCCACGCCGCCGGTTACGGTGCTGACCAGCCAGGTCAGGTTGGCCGTGTGGTTGACCACCAGGGCCCGGGGAAGCCCCCAGCGTTGTGAGCGGAAGCGGGGCAGATTGACGGCAAAGCTCTCGTCCGTGACACCGTAGGCGAAGAGCGCGAGCAGTCCCCGGTGGGCGGCCTGGAGGTAGACCGCCAGGGCGGAACTCATGAGGATATGGCGCAGATTGACCATGAACGTCGTGGCGACGATAGCCGGGGCCGAAGCGCCGGCGGTGAGCATGGAGACGGCGATGAACTGGGAACTGCCGGCGAAGACGATGACGGACATGAGGCCGATCTGGAGCGGCGTGAGTCCGGCTTTCTGGGCCAGGACCCCGAAGGCCATGCCGATGGGCACGTATCCCAGGCAGATGGGCCATCCGGCGGAAAGGCCTTCGGTGAAAATGGTCGTACGCGAGGTGGATGCGGGTGTCGCCATGTCTCCCGTCCAGTCGGGTTGATTGTTTCCGGCCGCGGTGGCCGTTCCCATCTGGGGCGGCGGTGGGGCCACTATGCGCCGGCGGGTATGTGTATCGGTCACACCAGGCGGCATCGCTTCGCCGCGGGTCGTTGCCATTACAATTATTGATTTGGTGGCCCGATTGCAAATAGTTTTATGAATCATCGAAAATTGTCAAATATTTTGCAAGAAACACAAAAATATGAAAAAATGTGCTATATACTACGGGTGTTTGGATCGCGAATGCAAAGGATTTGCAGATGGCCAAATTGGACGCTTACGACCGCAAGATCATAGACGCCTTACAGACCAGCGCGCGCCTGTCCAACATCGAAGTCGCCCGACGCGTCAACCTCTCCCATTCGAGTTGCTCGCGTCGGATCGCCCGGCTCGAACGGGAGGGCGTGATCACCGGCTACCGGGCGCTCACCGACCGTCAGAAGCTCGGTCTTTCAGTGCGGGCTTTTTGCGGTGTCGTTCGCGTGGCCGAGGTGGGGTGGGAAGAGGTCGCACGCAATCTGGCGCGCATCCAGGGCGTTGTGAGCGTCTTCGCGGTATCCGGCGAGGTCGACCTGATGATTGAAATCGTCGCGCGGGACATGCAGCATTATTCCCAGGTGGTGCTGCAGGACGTGTTCAACACGAAAGGCGTCGGCGCCACCCGCAGCTTTTTCGTGCTGGCCGAGGTCAAATCGATCTATTGAATCAATGGTGCCCGCTGCGCCAAGGGCCCGACGGCGACAGAAGCCAGCTGTTGACGCCAATCTCTGGGGGCGGTCTGCCGATCCCGCGGCTTCACACGATTTACCCCCCGCCCGTATATGCGCAGGATTCCGCTTGTCCCCGAACCCCTGGCATGACCGAACCATGCGATTGCGGGGGGCGCGATCGCGTGGATTCCGGTGCACGCCTCAATCGTGACTGCGGCGGATTCTTACGGCCACGGCCCGGCCGCCGTCTTCCGGAGCCTGGCCGCTCCAGCCTTCACCGCCGTACCCGAAGCCGAACAGCCATCGGGACGCGGCCTCCCGGGTTTGACCGGCCCAGATCCAGTAGCCCGTCGAGGGGATCAGGGGCGTCAGGTTGCGTACGCCACTGCCCACGCGGCGCAGGGGGGGAAGTTCGTTGCGCTCCGGCATGCGCCAGCCAGGGCCCCGGATCTCGAGCCCGGCGACCCAGTCGCGGGCATCCTGCCAGGTCATGCCCCGGTCCGGTCCGGGGTACCATTCAAATCCCGTATCCGTGTCGTAGATGATGCCGTCGGCTTCCTGAACCAGACTGCCGTCGGTGGCCACAATCTCGGCGGTGATGCCGAGCGCGCAGCCGTAAAAGACAGGGATGATCGACGCGGCCGTGCGAAGCCGTCGTAACAGCCGTCCGAGGGCATGCCGCCATTTTGGCCCTGCCGGCTTTCCCCTGCGCGGTGCCAAGGTCATCGCTATTCGTCCGAGTTGAACTTGCGGGCCAGGTCGTTGTCGATGACGTAGATGCAAACCTCCTGGGCACCCTTTTCGGTGTAACGGTATTTGGTGCCCAGGTTGCCGATCAGGAAGGTCACGTCGTCGCGGATTTTACGGTCGTAGGTGCGGAAACCGGGCGTGTTGTAGTCCTTGATGGCCTGTCGGAAATTTTCGTTGTCCAGAAAGGGGTCCAGGGCTTTGGCCTTGAGGTTGAAGGCGTAGCGCTCGTGAATGTCCTGGAACAGCTTGGTCTTCGTGATCGGGGTGCCCTCGATCATGATTTCCTGGGTCAGCGTCTGGGTGGCGTACAATTTCTGGGTGTCGGCCCGGAAAGCATGGCGGTCGGCCGTCGTCAGACCGTTGCCCAGAATTCGCATTTCCAGATCCTCCAGAAAGGCTTCGGTGATTTCCAGACGGTCGCCCGTATGGGTCGAGGTTTCCACCGAACCGATATCGAAATTGATGGCGAAGAGGTAGTTCATCAGATCGCGGTTGATCTGCTCGCGGTTGTAGTAGAAAAGGGACTCCTTGACCTCCTGCAGGACGGTGTAGTTGTAGTTGCGCCGCAGCGAGTCCAGAAACCCCGTGGGGATCAGCTCCTTCAGGTCTTTGCGGATCTTGTCGAAATACTTGCACAGATCAGCCATGGTGATCAGTTTGTCCTGGCGTGCGAAGGAGGAGTAAAATTCATTGAAAATCTTGATGGAATCCCGCCCCGAGAGACCGCGGTTGCCTTCCTGTTCGGACTCGCCGATGATGGTGCGGCGCCGTTTGGCCGTAAAACGCTTGCGGTCCTCCTCGGCGAGCCATTCGGGGATGTGGCCGGTGTAGATCTCCATTTTGAGAAGCTGCAGGTTCTCGTCGCACAGTTGACGGTATTTGCCGGCCTGGCCGATCCACTCCAACAGCGCCTCGGAGCGCGTATTGAGCCTTGACGAGATCACCACCCGGGCAAAGTTGTGGAGCACCCGGGGCAGGAAGCCGTCGTCGATCTGACGGCCGAAGATATTTCGGTAGATGGCGATTTCGGTGTTGAGATCCAGGATGTAGGGGATTTTGATATATTCGATGCGGTCCGAAAAGGACTGGAAATCCTGGATGTTCTTCCTGTCCTCCGGATTCATCAGCGCCATAAGGAGCGAATTTACGTTTTCCTCGATATCTTCCACCTTGTGCACGCCCTCGCTGATGATGTTGTGCAGCTCGATCAGACGCTCAATATTGTGGGACTTGATGTCCATCAGGGCGTAGATGCCGTTATTGGTGGAGGCGTAGCGCGAGAAGATGTACTTGACCTGGTTGCTGTCCTTGAGGGCGCGATTGAGCTGTTCCTGGAGCATGGGATTGGTCAGCACGAGCTGCTTGCCCGGCCGGTCGCCCGGATTGAAGACACTGATGCCCTGGCCCAGGCGGCGTTTGAAGCGGTAGGGTCGGGCATAGAGCATGTTGAAGACCTTGAGCGGGCTTTTAAGGCGGTTGAGCAGAAACTGGTAGATCGAGGCGCAGATTGTGCAGGGCTGTTCCCGAAAGGCCCAGTCGTATTCCTTGTCGGTGAAGAGCTGCCACTTGAACCGGTTGTTGGCGAAGAGGTCGTCGAAGAACGGGCGGCGGTAGTGTTTGGGGATCATCAGGATGGGGTGGTCGTGGCTAGGGCAGGGGATCTCGATGATCTGGCTGTTGCCCAGAATCGAAGCGGCCACATCCTCCGGATTGCGACGGCCGCGCGGGTCGGCGTCGGCGTCGAGGGACTCGGTGCCCGGGGGCTCGTTTTCGGCCGAACTGCGTTCCATCAGGGTAAACATTTGCTGGAAAAAGGGCAGGGTTTCCGGTTCGCCGAGCGTGCCCACAGCCTGGCGGTCGATGCGCCAGACGGCTTCGTAGCGGGTGCCCTCGGGCGTGTTGGCGTACTCCTCGAAACGCATCAGCAGATTGTTGAGAAAGGTGCTTTTGCCGCAACCCGGAGGGCCGTCGAAAATGTAGATTTTGTTCTGCTGGGCCCCGCGTTTCATGGACTCGGCCAGATTGATGATGCGGTTGGCGAAAAGACGGTCCGCAAAGAAGGGGTGGTCGGAGCCCTCCACGAAAAGCCGCGTGCAGTCGTAGTAGACGAAGTGGATGGACTCGGGATCGTCCGGGTACTCGTCCACGCCCTCGGAGACGTAGCTCTTGATCATATCGTGAAAAACCTGGAATACGTTGCGCATCACGTGTTGAGGGGCTTTGAGCAACTCGGCCAGAAAGGCCTCGAACGGAATCGGCGGTGGCTGGCCGCGTTCCTTGATCGAGCGGTCGAGGTTGTGCATGGCATGACGGACGTTTTTCATGAGGGCGCATCCTCTGCATCCAATATTTCGCGGGAGAGGCTACGCGCCTCCATGGTGTAGCGCACGCGCCGCCACTCGGCGGCCGGGGTCCGGGGCGCCTCGGGGAGCTGACTCCGGCCGGCTGCCGCGGCGGGGCCGTCTTCCTTTGAATCGATGGGCACCAGTTCACTGGTTTCCAGGCAGACCGGCCGTCCCCAGAGATATTCGATGCCCAGGAGGGTGTTGGCGATATAGTCGCGCACGAGCGGTTTGCCCTCGAAATGGTGCACGAGGTAGAGACGGCCGTTTTCGCTGCGGCCGGTATCGACCGTGACGTGCGGCGGATGGAAGAGCGAGTCGATGATCATCTCGCGGTAGCGATCGGCATCCCGGCTGGCAACGTAGTACTCCCAGCTCATGCGCTGACGATTGAGCCGTTTGCCGGCGACGAACAACCGGTGGCGGTCGACGAACTCCTGATCGATGAACTGGTGGATGAACATGAAATCGCAATAGTGGGTTCGCACGTCGAAAAGAAAATCCAGGCCGGTGCCGCGCCGACCGTCGAAACTCGCCCGCTCGCCGGCATCTTGCAGGCGCTGATAGGCGAAGCTGCGCTTGCCCTTGGCCGCCATTTCCTCGATGTGTTGAAAGAGGCGCATGCCCAGGGCATAGGGGTTCAGGCCAACCCGCGGGAGCGCCGTGACCCCGGCGTTGACCCGGGCGTACTCGACCTCGTGACCCCGGATGCGGTCGTCGCGCATGAACAGCTTTTCGTGCCAGTAGCTGGCCCAGCCTTCGTGCAGGATCTTGGTTCGTATCTGGGGCTGGAAAAACAGCGAGGTCTGCCGCACAACCTGGGCCACTGTCCGCATCCACCGATTCTCCTCGCGCTTGAGGAAATGCGAGTGCTCCATGACGTATTCGAGCGGGTCGAGGTGGCGCTCCGGGCCGTTTTCCGCGTATTTCTGGAAGAGCGCCTGGAATTCGGGATGCTCGACGTCGATGGGGGCGAAAAAAACGTCATCGGCGTTCGAGGGGTTGTCCCGCAGGCACTGATTGTAGCGTTCGACTTCGGCGAGGTAATGGTTGATCTTGAAGGGCGTTCGCTGCTGGAGGAATATATCGAAGTAGTAGTCGAGTTTGCCGGGGGGCGCGAAGCGTTCACCGTCGTCGGCGTGCGCCAGGGCCCGGTGAAAACCGACGAGGTTGTCGATGCCCCGGCTGAATTCGATCACGTAGTCGACCCAGCGGCCCTTCTCGGAACGCAGGCGGGCAATCACGCGCTTGTCGGAAAGGGCCTGACCGTTGAAGTCATAGTCCCAGGTATGGCGGAAAAAGATATTGTTCTGAAAAAGGTCGATGTGGGCCAGAACGTGGTAGAAGATCATCACGTTCAGCCAGTCCGGATTGTTGTCGTTGTAGTAGGAGATGGCCGGCCGGGTATTGATGACGGTTTCGTATGGGTTGCCGGGGTAGAGCTCGTACTTGCCCTTTTCCTTGAGCACGTCCACGTCGTGGACCCAGTAGTCGTAGAGGTTGGGGATCATCAGTTTGGGCGAGAGTTCGAGCAGGTCGCGGTTGGTGACGATATATTCGAGGGTCTCGTCCTCGAAGCGCAGACCGGCGTCGCGGGCCCGTTCCTTGCAGCCTTCCATGATCGCCTTGGTATGTTGGTCAATCAGTTCCATCGGGGTGCCGATTGATACCCTTGGTGGTTTGAAACCGCCTATAACAGCGGGTTTGGTATTCCCGATCAATTTCTTTCACGTGAAAATTCCTTCACGTGAAAAAAACGAACCAGAACAAAATGCCCTTGTCCTTTCGTCTTCCTTCGTTTCACCGCGGCAGAGGTCGCGAGCGGCCCCTTGCTGGCGATCGAACAGTCCGCGCGCTTTGACCCTCCACCGCGTCAATGCTCGGCGCGGGACAATGGGAACAAGGCCAGCAACCCTTCGATCCTTATGGGTTCAGCATGTTGTAATCGTACGCTATTTCTCCTTCTGAGCGATACTTCGCAACCAGCAGCCTGATGGTCGCATCGATGGTGCTATTCCGAAATCAGGCTGCGAATACCCTCGATCAAGCGGGTCTCGTTGGCCTCTTCGTTGAGGATGTCCAGGCGCAGCAGGTCCGGTTTGTCTTCCAGAAGCCCCGACTGCTTGAGGTAGCGCGAGACCTCGGTCCCCCGGGCCATTGCGATGCTGCGCTCCACCACCGAAAACCCGACCCGGTTGACATAGCGCAGCATGGTTTCCAGCTCGGGGATGGTTTTGGCACCGGTGGTATCCCAGTCGTCACCGTCCGTGCCGTGAAAGACGTAGATATTGTAATCCTGGGCCAAACTTTCCGTGTCCACGATCTGGTTCACCAGGCGGAAGGCCGAGGATACTTGCGTGCCGCCGGCCACGCTGGAGTTGTAATAGGTGTAGAAATCCTCCACCTCACGGGCTTCGGTGTCGTGCAATATGAAGCGCGTTTCCACCTGGCGGGCGTATTGATAGAGAAGCCAGCTGTAGATCAGGACGTGCTGGGTGACGACGATTTCGGTAGGCTTGCCCTCCATCGAGCCGGAGTAGTCGCGTAAAAAAAAGACCATGGCCTGGGATTCGTAGTCCTTTTCGGGGGAGAGCACCCGGTAGACTTTATCCCCCGGTGAAATCAGGAATGCGCTAGGGTCGATGCGGTCCGGATCGGGCAGATTGCCCAGGTTGATGTTGGTTTCCACGATCTTTCGCAGGGTGGCCTTCTTGTCAAGGAGCTGTCCCTGGCCTTGGTGGCGATCGGTCAACTGGTAGGTGTAGCGCGTCATCGAGCGTTTTTTGCCCTTGTCTTTGAGGTTGGGCAGCTCGAACTGCTCGGTCAGCACGCGCCCGAGGTCGTAGGCGCTCGATTCGACCTCATGCTCGCCGCCCTCGCCTTGCCCGGGCCCGCTGCCCGTGCCTGTGGGGCGCACGGGCTCCTCGCCGATGACCTCGCCCGGCTCGCCCTCGCCGGAACCGCCGGAGGTCTGTTCCTCTTCCTCCTGGGGATCACGGACCGTGTCGTGAACCAGCTTTTCTTCCACCGTGGTGGGCACCACAACGACTTTTTCCTTGCCCCGGGTGCCGGGTTTGATCATCCGCCCGACGCGGATCTTGCGCGGAAAGCCGTCCTTTTCCCGCTGCCGGTCCCGGGCTAAAAGCTCGTCGATGGACTGCAGGCTAATGGTGTAAGGCGATACGGCCGGAGGCACGGCTTGCAGCAGTGACAGGTCGTCATGCGCATACCATCCCCGGGGCCGCTGACTTCCGGGAGACGGGGCCCGCGCGGGCAGGGTGTGTTCCTGCGGCCCTTCACGTTCCTCGCGCACAAGAATTGCGGCCCGTGAGTTTGCGTCCTTTTGGCGCTTTCCCTCTCTGGCCATAAGTCAGTTCTCGTCTTCCTGGGTGCAGAAATACTCGATCGTTTTCTGGGCGCAGGTGTTGCAATATTGCAGTTTGTTGAGCATGGTATCGATCATGCGGTCGTAGAGTTTCTGGTTTTCTTCGTTGGTGCGGTTGGCCAGCGCCCCCACCAAACTGCCCGCACCGGCGATATCGGATTTGAGCCGTACGTCGGTGACGGCCTTGACCAATTCGAGGTTGTCCATGAAGTCG
>JAAUYG010170010.1_pt1 | contig 22929 bp, 17 predicted proteins | sample 7278091 | NCBI WGS metagenome assembly JAAUYG01 (sample SAMN14350201, study PRJNA611818) | marine sediment metagenome | isolation source: surface marine sediment (0.6m) | place: French Polynesia: Moorea | collected 2018-08 | reverse complement strand
TTCTAATGTCAACTTCTGACGCAGGTATAGCTTTCTGGTATAGCATCCGGTCGGCTCGGCTGCCGAATCACAACTGGCAATGAAACGCTGCTCAGACCACGCGAAACTCCCAGACCGAAACTTTTTAAAAAAGTCGCTTCCGCAAAATTTACAGACATGGCAAGCATGCTACTCAATAGGCCAAACCGCTCAACCATCCCCCCGGTCAAGCGAACCGAAACAACGCTATTTGGGAAACCGCTGAATATTAATGAGCTGCGGTCGGGCGAGAAACGGCCCTGGGTTTACCTAGCAGTCACCGAAAGTACGCAGATTTTTGGGGAAATCGAGGGTAACCGATCTAGGCACACATCAATGCTGTATACTGGTCACACAGGGAAAAATAATAAATGCAAACCATGTGCCCATAACATTATATATATATATTACCTGCTCAGGTTTGTGCTTCCAGAATAATCAACTTGAGAGTACAGATGTTTACCTTGGATTTTGGCACGAGTTATTTCCCATCAATAAAATAACACTAAAAAGATGTAATAGAATTCAGAAAAATATTTAAAAATAAATGTTCTTTCCATTGTACAGTTTAATGCCGATTTGGTGGTTTTCACGTTAGCTTTGCGACTGAAACCAAATATTCTAATTAGCAACTTTGATAATTCCCAACGCCAACATGTAGCTTTGTATAAAAAAGTTTTATTACACAAAACGTTTGACCAACACGTCGCTAACGGTCACATGTCATTTATATTTAGTAAAAGGCAGACACCAGGAAATCAACGTTACCAATGCAGTCACTCCACGAACTGTCCCAAGAACATAATGGTCTACCACAGTCATAAAATAAAGTCACCGCGGTAGAACAAAGAATGTTAACTACGACTGCACTGTAACTCATATGTATTATATGTACATAATATAAATTAGTACAGTATATATATAAATTAGCAAAAGCTACAGCACAAGGCAATATTTATCGGTGGCTACAATACAGTGTTACAACGAGGTCTAAGTCGTTTGTAATCGATTAAGGCATACACAATACGGGGTAAATTTTGTCAAGTAAGTTTAATACCACAGTTGTTAAACACCACACGTATCATATTGGAGCCATTTTAGCTGTTAGTACATTATAATTGTAAAAATTTATGTACTTACAGTTACATAGACTTCTGGAGTGGGCATATAATGTCATCAGAATAATGTACACAGTGAGAAAATAAAGAGGAAAGATATAAGCTTGAACATTTTACTGACAGTTTCTGTTTTGATCGTCTGATATTAAGATTTTAAAGATACCTAAAGTTCGTATGCGGAGTGTTTTTCCTTGGATATCATCAGCATGAAAGCTGGATAAGGAAGTGGAGACCGAGAAGTGGCAAAATTTGGCATTCATTGTTGATTTGTCAACTTACAATGCACGAATACATACAAGTACCAATGGGAATCTGCATATGTTTCATCATATTGGCTTTCATTATGAGCATCGAATAGTTTGCATATATATACTTTATAAGTTCGTACGTTCCTACTATATATCACACAGCAGTTTGAACCCAATCTTGTATAGCATGCCGCAACTTATACTTATTTTTATAGCAGATATACATGCACATACATTAATTACAATTAACTTACCATGCAGTGAGAACACATCTTTATAAGAGCAGTTTAGAAATGGTCTGCTACCGTTTACTCTGTACATAGACAGTCAATAATTAAACAGACATTAGCAAAGTCTTCGGCGTGACAATGCAGCTTATCTCTAAATTCAAAACATTCTCTAATCACAAAACCTACCCGAGTATGTTCGCTATTTGACATTCCGCAGTTGCATGTAAATTTATATTTACAGTTAAACGGATTTTTGTCTATACTGTGCTTCCAGCAAATGTACTTCAGGCCTTTACACACTGCCAAATTGTTACCTCTGAACGCTAATTTTGTAGAAGTTTTCAAATGTGGTTACCCATGCTCAAGAGACTAGCAATGAAACTTATAATTCGACTGTGAATTTGCTCTATAATGCTAATGTCATCACGAATAAACGTCAGTAGTGCATCATGAGTTCTGTGTGGAAGACATTACTTTGCGCACGCATTTGCACTATGCTACACATACATGTTTCACCTCGGAGAGAGTCGGGTCTCATGATTAGCATCCATATAAAGAAACGCAATAGCATTTAAATAGTTTGTAGTTCACACAAGGGCCTGCCTTATCAAACTTTGTTACCATGCAGCTTGTTCTTTGGTGCATATATTTAACCGAGTTGCTTATTCCATTTTCCGTATCAACCATACCCAACCAGTGGCCAGAGTGAATACCATTAAGGTTACATCGAATTACAGTTTCTCCAATAATAAGGTTAGAATCTCGAGATGAGTTTCCAAATGGTATAATTAGATTTTTTCCTGCGTTAAACACAATGTTAAATTCATCTGAATAATCCTTAGCGACCTTTAACATCATGAACATTTTGCTCATCCCGCTAAGATTAGGACATAACAAGGCTATATCGTCAGCATGTGCAACAGCACCGAAGAATATTGTTCCATTATAGCAGCCAACACCACAATCCTTCAGTCTTAACAGCAGTTCATCTATGTAGACTGAAAATAAAATTGGAGATAAAACACTCCCCATTCTAAACTTTAAATACATTAGAATAAAAATCACCCCACTTAACTAAGATTAATATTTGACATGAATAAAATGGGTAGAAATCAAGCAACCGGTAGACATATCCCTCTTTTATTTTTATCAAGCAGTTCAAAAATTTTTACATATTTTACCATATTAAAAGCTTTACTGGAATCAAGTGACAGTCCGCCACAGCCTCCGTCATCTGTTGTATAATGATGCAAAATTTCCTTGATCAAGAATGTACAATGACCTGTAGGTCCTTCTTAACCAGAACTGCAGATCAGATAAATTCAATACCTCTTCATTTTATCAAATATGATGTGATCTAGAACCTTACCTATTACACTTGATAAAGACATCCCCCTGTAGTAATCATAGGACTGAGTTTAAAGACTTTCGCTTGCTCTTAGGTATGAGAATTATTGTAAACAGACGTAGGTTACTAGGTACCACAGAGTGCCTCAACAGAGAAGAAAGCAACATAGGGTAACACATTCTCTCTCCACAGAAAATGCCAGAATAATGCCCACTTTCTGTACACCTCAACGTGTTCTCTCCATCTGGGTACAACCTTTTGTCACCTCGTAGTTGTAGTCAACGCTTCGCTACTTGACATAATACATGCTCAGATAACGCTTTCATGATATCTCTCTCCTACATATGTTTGTTACCATAAAAGTCATTACACATTATAGCTTCCCATGGTACACCCAACTCGTCTAATTTACTGTCAAGTACACGTTTGTAATCTAACATATCACTTTCATTTGCGCGTTTTCATTTAGCACCAGACAACTCGGACATATGTATGTGGTGTCCCATGATGATACACTGTGTATGCGTTCCAGGTCACAGCTAGCCAGGTAACCGGCCCCGTGGAGCATAACGTGTGACCTAGTTTGTAGATTGCCCCAGTACAAGAAGTACAGACTGAGCATATGTTTTTACGAGTGGAGATGCTAAAAGGTAAATCATTTGTGTGAACCATTTACACCCCTGACTGTACATTATTGGAGTCTACAAGGCTTTGTCCTCTGCATAAAGTGTTTAATGGTGACATCACCGGCAATATTGAGTCAACAGGAAGGACCAATGTAGAGCAACCAGTATGCCGTGATAACAGGTATTAACGCAAGATAAACATGTATTTTCATGTGAATCAGAGGTCAATATAACCTTAGCATAATTAATTTACAACTTGTAAAATGGCTACCATGCAAGAGCCACAGGTTAACACCAAATGTGGACAGACACGACCCAGTAAAATAAAGTATTTTGTGTATTTTTTCTAGTGGCTGATGCTCTCTACCTTTGATAACCCTGTCAGAAAACTCGCGCAAAGGTTAAAGTAGGGCCTACAGTCATTGTAACTGTAACTGACATTGCAGCTGGCATGACTCAAGGCGTATATGTAGATATTAATAAGGATGATATGTTTATTATGTATGTAAAAATATACTGGAGGTAATGTCACACTCGATCGAATTGATATATTTTGGCTCTGCTTGCATGAGTCAGCAGAGGTCATAGTATGGGAATTGTCAGTCGTCCGTCCCTCTGTCGTCCTTGTCGCAATTACCTCTTTTGGGCAGATTTCTTTCAAAGTTCAGTTGTTACTTGCCCTGGCACATACACCCAGAGATTTTTCGAATTTTTGAAAACATAAAAACGCTCTCTCCATTTTTTTACGATTTTTTTCCGTTTTCGTTAACATTGGACCCTATGGGAGCAATACATTCATAATGCTTCTCCTCCAAACCACTTTTGAATTTTTCCGAACTTCTCCTGAATTGTTTCCCCAGTGGTCCTCATAAACGTACTGTTTTGGATTTTTGAACAGAAACCGTTAAGTGGAACAATGCCAAATTTTGTGGAAAGCTTTGTAGATTTTGTGGACACCTGTCCACCACATTTCCATACCATTTGTAGCCCAACTTAACTGTCAGCAGACTTATTGTCATGGCACCGGTGTCCGTTGTCGCTCTGTTACTCTGCAAACGTGTTTTCTTGGAAACTTTCAAGCAGATGAACGCCAAATTTTGTGGAATTATAGCTATCCACCATATGATTTTGTTAACATGGGACCTATGTTGTTGGCTAATCCATGTCCAATTGAGTGCCGACATGATGCAGTAATGTGTGTCCTAGTGAAATGTGTGCAATAGGCACTACTGATGGACTATCATTGTCCCAGTCACTGTGAAACTGAAATCTTCCAATTTTATGCCATTCAAACAGGCCGCTACCAGTAAAAATTTCCTTGAAGCTCTATCAAACGTTGAACTTACAGCCTTCGACTACAGAACCCTAGATCACTCAAGTATAGAACAATTAGGAAGTTAATTTTCCTGTAATAGTCCACATATCTCAGGCAATGTCATGTGTGTAACCGGCATTCAATAACTGAGGTCCAATCACTTAATGGCAAGACATACTAAGCATTGTGTATTAACCAATCGCATAACAATGCTCGAGCTCGCTGCCCAATGCGACTGCTGAATGTCGCAATTGACAGTGGGGAATTTTGATATTTTCCCAAACTCTATAGGAGTTTATACAAGATTCTTGGAACTTGACGCTCTGTTCATAACATTAACAAAAGCAGTAAGCACATTGGCATGCATTACAAACAAATACATCAAATGACCCCCCCCCCCCCCGAAATTACATTAAGTGCTACGAGGTCAAAAGTCACCCAAATATTTTATGTTTTAACAGTGCCACACAGTCCCAATTATTTTTAAGTCCGTTTTGCTCCAAGGCCGGCTCTTTTCGTGTTTATGGCAATTTGAGACAAGTGCACCGAATGACCCCAAAATGACCTTACATGTTACAAGGTCAAAGATACCCATTATATGCGTTACTAGTGTCACAGGATCCTAACGTTTAGCCTGAAGTACTCTACATGCAGCCATTGTTGAGTTAACAGCCAGTTTGAGACATGTACACTGAATGATCCAAAATGATCTTGCTCAGCATGAGGTCAAAAGTACCAGATTTTTGCCATACAATTACTCATGAGTCTCAAATTTCAATCCATTTTTCTCTACAGCCAGAAACTGTCGACTTACAGGCCATTTTGAGACAAATGCACTGAATGACCCCAAAATAATATTGAACACTAAAAGGTCAAAGGTACCTCATATATATGTTACAACTACCCCCCACCCCTTCACCCCAAGGTTTCACTCCTTTTGCACTACAGATAGCCGTTTTCGAGTTACAGGCCATTTAGTGACAAGTGCACCGGATGACCCAAAAATGTTCTTGAACAATACGTCAAAGGTATCACAAAACATGTCACAACCACTCGTGCGTTGCACTCAGTTTCGCTCTACGATTATCCATTTCCAAGCTATTGGCAATATTCATCGTTTTTTAAAATAAGTTGAAATTTTAAAATCCCAATAGGTAAATTGTATGAGGACTGTCACAGGGAACATTCAGAAAAGGTTTGGTTGAAAAAAATCATAACTGTAAGAGGAGTAGCGTTTTGAAAATTGTACTCCCATGGATCATTGTAATTAACATGGGGTCCCATGTTAATAGAAATTTCAATCTTTCTTTTACCTTGAAATTTGAAATTTCAAAATTACTATCAGCAAAAAGACTTTTGTGAGGAGTGTCACAGGGAATATTTAGAAAAAGTTTCCTTACAAAGACGTATAACTGTGAGAGAAGTAGCGTTTTGAACTTTTCATTCCCATCAGGTCCCATATTAACGAAAATGAAAAAGAAAAGTCTTGAAAAGAAAAATTTTGAAAAGGACAAAAAATGGTATAGAGATATAATGGATAGGTACCCTTCCACAAATTTTGGCGTTACTTAGCTTGGTTCTGAGAAAACTCGTTTTACGTAAAGGTGACCAACGTCCACGCAATGGCATTCATTAGCCCTGTTGACACAGTAAAGCTAGTAATTTCACAAACACCATCAACACTTAGAACCCAAGCGACTTGGACAGGTACTGTTCGTTGGATCTCAGTTACCATCAAAACTGGGTGATAATTCTATTTTAACTTTAAAAGCAGGTCACTGACATGGCAAACTTCAGAAAGTCACTCGAACATAAAAGTCTAATCCTGGAAAAAATCTTTCACCTACAGTAACTCTGAATGACTCGCATATAAAGCCATGGGGGAACTAAAGCCTTCTTTAATGAGCCCCACTTTCACGTAGTGTCTTGTGTAAACCGGCACTCCTTTAAGTGAGCCTCAATCACAAAAATGTCAAGCATGCTAGTGTTATAGGTGTGTGTATTTCATCGTTTTCTAGGATTCCAAAGCTTGTATTAATGTATCAAAGTTACCGAAATATACTGGGGAAAATTCCATTTGTTAAGTTTACGTTGTGCTGGAAAGATCTGGATATTGATGCAGTGTTATGTTATGAAAGATTGACTCATACTTCTCCCAAACGTCTACTGTGACAGGTATATAAAAGGAGGTTCTGAACCAGGTGAAGGAGAATGCTATATGAATTTTCCTTTGGTACGTGACTAGTAGCCACCGGGACTGTCACTCGAGATTTCATCTGCTCACCACCCGTGACCAAGCTTGCTCCACTGCAGATGCACAACAAAGCAATTATGTTTTATGTTTTCTGTACCTACAGACCTATGCAATAAATGTCACATTTTGATTGGAAATAATTTATGTTCGTTTGGGGGACAATTAGAACATAAAGGCAGCTTAGAAGGCTTGCTATACATGTGAAAACTGTAAACATCCCAACACACAAACGGGAGTGTAGGTCTTGTCAAGACAATGGAGTATGGGGACAATTAGAACATAAAGACAACTTAGGCAGGCTTGCTATACATGGGAAGGAGGAGATGGTGGATTGTGCGAGCGATATTGTTCCTACTATTTGTGTTCAGACATTGACTGTCTAAGTTGAAGCAGCCAATGTGTGATGTAGTTAAACCATAGCAGTGAATTGTAATCAGAAGTTAACGTTTTTGGGGGAAAAACTATGTGCACACAGGTAATATTCACTCCATGTACCATCAGCTAAAGTTGTCCAATAAAATAGGTGTTAGGATTGGGTTAAGAAAATATACTGCAATGTATGTGCGACCATCAAGTACATGTAGTGTTCAATGTCAATTAGGAGTCATTTGGTGCACTTATCTCAAATTTGGTATGATGGAACATTTTGTCTAATGTATTCATTTGTCATACCATTGCTGTCAAGAAGCAGTGTGTCAAGGTCCATGGACCTCTTGTTTGACATTTTCATTACCATGGGACCGTGTTGGGAGTAAAAGTTTCAATATACTATTCCTTCAGCAAATGGCATATGGTCCTCACAAAATTACTCTTTTGGATTTTGGAATTTTATGACATTTAAATGTTAATGACTTTTCATCGTTCTCCTTAACATGGGACCTTATGGTAGAGATTTTTTTTCAACACGTTACTTGTCCTATAAATTGCTTTCGAAACATTGAAGTCTCACCTGAATTTCCATCTCAAATACAGATCTCACAAAATTAGTTTAAATTTTTTAAATTTTCAGTTTCCGAGTTTTAACGATTTTCATTTTGAAAATTTCAAGTTTACCACTGTACCATATGCGTAAATGAAAACCTTCAATTATGTAGAAAACGAGCGGACTTATACTATGGGTTAGGGGTACCTTTGCCCTTGGACATGTCAAAATATGGGGTCATTGTGTGTACTTTTTCAAAAAATTACTTTTCAAAATGCCCCTTCCACTACAGTTTTTTGGCTTGTTCATATGAAAAGTTTCCTGTGGGTATCCCCCTGCTGGTACATATCAAACTATTTGTAAATTTTACGTTTAAATAAAAAATGTAACAAAAACTAAAATTTACTACTATGCTCTATGAGAAAGGAAAATTTTTCAAGTATCCAGAAAATGAGTGATCATAAAAAGAAACGGACGAATCATGGACCTCGGGCAGTACATATGCACTATATGGATGGTACTTTTTACCTTGGGCATGTCAAGTTCATTTTGGGGTCATTTGGTGTACTTGAGGATTTTCCAAAAAATGACATTTTTAAAACACTATGTCCACAACAAAGTTCTGCAATGAAAAGTTTCCTTTCAGTGATCCCCAAATTTTGATGTTTTGAAATTTTTGCAATTTTATTTCTATAAGACTTTGAATTTCTGGCCTTTCCGCCTATAGTGAAAGCTTCACATACGGCCCAATCGGGTTTTATAAGCTCCTATCTAGTAAAGCAGCTGACTTAGGCTATTACTGCTATACACCAATAGGAGATATTACATTAAGTGTCCAACTGCACCATTAGATTTGACCTTGAGTAACCTTAAACATGGTGAAATTTAAAAGTCAATTCTATGGTAGGCCATATATTACTGTTAAAATAGGAATTCATATTTGGAGAGTCCAACTGCTCCATCAGGTTTGACCTTTGAATTACATTGAAAGGTCAATTTCACTCATATTCCGAACTCCTATACATCAGAAAAAAAGTAGAGGTAGGGCTGGTGCTACCTTTGGCCACTATCTGGAAGTCCCATATGGTGAGTCCGGCCAAACTATCAGATCTGACCACGAATGACCTCAACAGTTCAAGTTCCAGGTCACACATATTTCAAATATTACATGTCAAAAAAGGCATCAAGTTGCGGCATATGTTATTTTTAAACACACTAATAGGAAGTCATTTAGGGGAACTCTAGCCATATCATTATATTTGCACTTAAGTGATCTGGACAGGTGCACTAAAAAGTTACTGAAAATGAGAGACTGCAATTATCCTTAGAATGTCTGATCATAGAGCGAACCTGATGGAAATTAAGTCTCAGTGTCTACTGTATGCAGAGTACTTCTGGCCCTTGATGCTTCAATGCCAATATGTAGGATTTGGGTGTCGTTGTCCAGCAAATCTGATTTGAATCCAAATGCTATGGACATGCATGTTTTGAAATTTGATTTCTAGCCCAGAAGCAACTGAAGGTACACAAACCATAGGTCCTATATGTACATGCGCCAATGCAATTTCTTTATTCACAGCACGATTTCAAATCAAATTGTAACATAAAAGCACAACCATATGTTACGTTTCTATGTACATGATGTACCACAGCCCCTGACCACAGCACTTCAAAACTATCGACACATCAATAGTGACCTCGACTTCTTGTTAATATGTTCTAAAGAGTCATTTTCCTCAAATTGGGATTTCTTTTATGTTTCAGATAATTATTATTACAGTACATGATGGCTGGTATCCTACTGCAAGCACTGTTGTGGATACTATATTCAGTCATACAATGTTTTTTTGAGAGACTGCGTAATATTTGGTGGCGAGTAACGGGCACATGGCATACAGTGAAAAAGATATCGCATGAAGGAGATTATGAACGTTCTGCTCACGTACTCAATGTGGTGGCAGGCCTTAAGCTGGACGAAGTTTCCTCAGCAAACTTTCTGGAAGATTTTATCTTGGTCCATGACTGCTTTGCACACCCTGCCTGTGTCTTTGAAGATGATGTATCCCTGTACAAATTAACCCCGACACACCTTATTTTCGTCCATTGTCCGGGAAAACCAGCAGTGTGGGACGTTAAGGCATTTCCATTTTCACGCATAGGTCAACACAAAAGGGCTAAAAAGGTGATAATTATCCCAAAGGAGTCTATAGTGCGTCTACTCGAGGAAACAGGATATGTTGACAGCTATAAGGAACGCCTTATATTCCTTGGAGTGACCTTGAGGTGTGGCTCTACCCTCTTGTGTCAGATCTTTCAGGAGACACAGAGATGTGTCACTTATTCTGAACCTGGAATCGCCCACGATCTACATGCCTTTGATGGTCAGATGCAGAGCACCAACCGTGAAAGTGAAGACACAAAGAAATACATCAAGTACAGTTTTATGCTCCTGTGTAAGCCAGTGGAGGGCCATGATGTGGTAGCACACATAATGAAATTTCAACCAACTTGTACTTGTTTCATTCAGTATCTGCAAGTCCTTTTCCCGGACTCATGTGCACTCTTTGGTTATCGCGACGTCAGAAGTGTGTTCAGGTCGTACCTCAAGATCGTTCAGACTCTACCAATTACTGTGATCACTGTCATACTTTCCTTGGTGAGCCACAAAGCATGCTATAATTTTCTGATCTCTAATGGCCATCGACCACCAGGGAAACAAGGATATTTTGCGTCTTTACTGAAGCAGCTAACCCAGAGAGAAAGTCTGATATTCATAGAGTGTTGCCTCCCAGTTGCTGACTACCTCAAGGCGAGAGAGCAGGGATGTCCCATAGCAGGTGTCCGCTATGAGGACCTTGTTGCAAAGCCAGAAGCAACCGTGAGGAAAGTTTTCCAACACTGTGGCATCCCTCTGGAATTCGTGGCTAGAGGACTCCCCGCCATGGAGAGAGATTCTCAGAAAGGATCACCCTTTGATCAACAAAGGCTATCCAAGTACAAGAACACTCGCATTCCCTATGAGCTGAGTGAGAAACACCAACGAGATCTGAAGATGCTCTGCCAGGCAACCAACATCCCCGATTTGCTCATTAACGAAGTCTTGCCTGGAACACTCTAGGCAGCAACTTTTAAAATAAATAAAAATATTTTTGCTTTTTAAAACGTGTAATTGTGTATTTTACTGTATTACATGTAGTACCGGTGGAGAAAGACAGTATTAGGTTATAGCTATTGTACTGGTGAGTTTTTTTAAACTTATTCTGGGGCAAAGTATTTCAATGCCATATATCAATTTCATTTTCAGACTAACATTTTAAAACTTTATGATGAGTAACAATGTCTTCTGTGCACTCGATTTGCACGGAATGCTTTCACAGAAGGTCTTCTAACTCTTCCAACAAAAAGACGGAAGAGACAGAAGACCCGATAGGGGGCAGCGCTGTTGTAGAAGGCAGGACACGTTGAAGTGACATGTGAACATTACAAAACTGACATGGAAATTTAGGAGAATAGAAACCAGATCACTTGCCGAATTTGCAAACCCTACTTTCGTGCGTATTTTGAGCTTTAATTGTTTTGAAAATAGCGTTCTACAACAACTAGTTCGGACAAAGCTTTGTAAGCCATTTTGTTTCAGGCTCTCCTGCCGTGCTTCTCTCTGCTCGATTTCAAGCCCTTCTGTCGTCTACTGCTTCTGTGATACTGCTTCTAGAAGAGATAAATCGAGTACGTCCACCTGAACAACCCCTAATGTATTAATGTGTTAATTGTTTACATACATTTCAACATAAGAAAATTCTACTTGATCAAGTTGTCTCACTCATCAGTTTTGTAATATATCAGAACATAGTGCTTCGTCAGATTAGCACATGTACAAGTACATATGATATTTATTCTTCGTTTACAATTAACATACAGCAATTTTTTACATTTAGTTAATACATGCAAAGGGTAATTAACCAACAAACTACATATTTCTTAAACTCCTGTTTTGTGGTATGAGCCGGGTATGAAATTTGTTGCATTTTGTTAGTAAGCCTTGGTAGATACGAGATCATCTCATGTGTAATTAAATGCAGTTTGCTAACAAAGCTACTAGCATATTGGTAGTTCTCGGGCTGCAATTTTGCCGATGAGAAGCTGTAAACTGCATTAAATTGCACATGCAATACTGTATCCCATGGATTGTATCTAATGATTCAATGCTTGTAGTCCTCTAGGTTATTTTGCAACTTTTGTAAGGCGACTAACTGATCAGTAATTGAACTCCTGCTCGTAAGACATGGTTTAATTTATTCTATCTGGGTGGTAAGTGCTTGCAGAAAAAAATAAGCTTTCGTGTGATGTATTTCATATGTAACGATATTCTTAACGTGCTATGTATATAATACCTGCTGACGTTTGTGTTTTCAGAATAATCAACATGCTGTATAGATGTTTGCCATGGGTTTTGGCAAGGGCTATTTCTCATCTTTAATAACGCTAAACAGATTTAGTAGAATTCAGGAAAATATTGTAAAATAAATGTTCTTCCTATTGTTCAGTTTAGTGCTGATTTGGTTATTTTCACATTAGATTTTGTGTCTGAAACCAAATAGTCTATTTAGCAACTTTGATCATGCCCAGCGTGAATAACTAAACCTCATTTTTTGTATGAAAATGAGTTTTATTACACAAAACTGTTGACCAACACGTCACTAACGGTCACATGGCATTTATATTTAGTAAAACGCGGACACCAGGATATCAACGTTACCAATGCAGTCACTCCACGAATTGTTCCAAGAACATTACGGTCTACCACAGTCATAAAAAGTCACCACGGTAGAACAATGAATGTTAACTACGGCTGCACTGTACATAATATAAATTAGTACAATATATATAAATTAGCAAAAGCTACAGCACAAGACAATATTTATCGGTGGCTACAATACAGTGTTACAACGAGGTCTGAAGTCGTTTGCAATCCATACAAGGCGTACATGATCTGGGGGTAAATTCTGTCAAGTTGTCAAGTGTAATACCACAGTTAAACACTACACGTATCATATTGGAACCGTTTTAACTGTTAGTACATTATAATTGTATATATTTATGTACTTACAGTTAAGTAGACTTCTGCAGTGGGCGTATAATGTCACCATCATGTACATAGTGATAAAATAAACAGTAAAAGCGTGAGCCTGAACATTTCAATAATGATTTGCTGTTTTGATCGGTTTTGATTTTAAAAATGCCTAAAGATCGTATGCTGAGTGTTTATCATTGGATATGATCAGCATGAAACCAGCTAAAGAAAATTGAGAATGGCAAAATCTGACATTCATTCTTAATGTTATCAACTTCCAACGCATGAATACATATAAGTACCCATGGGAATATGAATATGTTCCATCATACTAGCTTTGATTATGAGCATTGAATAGTATACAACGTATATACTTTACAAGTTTGTACGTTCCTACTATATATCCCATAGCAGTTTCAACACTGATCTTGTATAGCATGCCATAACTTATACTTATTTTAATAGCAAGATTTTCTATACCCGAACTTATCTCGTTCACATTAATATAGTTTTATTATACACCTATACATGAATATATTTTGCTTTAAATGTTTCAATGCTTATAGCAAGCATACATATATCTATAGCAGTATCGTACGGACAACACAACCTTCATTTCATGGTACAACGGATGCCGTGTTTATGGTTTATCTTATACTTTAAAGCCAGCCAACATGTAGATCGGACACTGAAGCATTTGTGCCGGAAATCGTTCCAACAGCAGAAAATGCTCGCTGACGAAATCCGGAACATTGAACGAACAAAAATGCATATACACTCTGGCATACGTACGTACACACATAATAACAAAGATGCCAACTGAAAACAACGTCTTCCTTAGAAAATGCTGCACATTTGTAAATAATACAGTCGGCGAAGCACCTGCCCCTTCAAAACATACATGACCAAAGGCAGCAACAGATTTTTCAACACTGAACTGCTCCATAGCAGACTTCGGCAACTTCTATCAGAGTAGGATGATCAAATAAACCGTGTAATGTAAGCCATTGGCTCATGGAAAAAAAATTAAATGATTCACTGGTTTTGTAGACTTCAACAGTGCTACGCCATTTAGGCTATGGCCAAAGCCCAAGGAACGAGCGCTTTACCTCAACACAGATATTTGTGCGTGAAGAGAGAATTCTGTTTACAAGTATACAATGTATACCACTATCATGCCCGGGAAGGAATTTAAATTTGAATAGAATAAATATAGAATACAATAACTTTCATTTAACGTCGAAATCCAGAACAAAAAAAAACCCGTCTACTTAGTTTCTAGTGTTTGTTGAATATTCAACCCTATACACAGTTTAATGTTAAATATTACACGCCAAGAATGTCTCTCTCTCTCTCTCTCTCTCTCTCTCTCTCTGGACTACATCCTTGAACCGTTGAACACATCCATACACTTTCAGATATTTTCAAAACGAACACCACATAGCTCCGACCCCTCAGCAGGCAACCATCTTTACACATATGTACCTCAACCATCAATATGATGAATGCAACACCAGACGATACACACTAATACCTTCTGTTAACGCTGGCTGTACCTTTTCTATATAGTGAGCTTACTTTCACTATCTAGCAACCCGGTTAGTCAGCAAAGCGACTTTGCTAGCCACTGTATATTTCAAATCTCTCTATGCATGTTCTGGAATATTCGGCAGCCACCAATACATCGTATCTCGCAGGGCGCGTTTGGTGCGCATTTCGTCCATTGACAATATAAACCGCCCAGCGGTGATCTTTCAGGTATCGTAATAAAAGTGAACAGGGCTCTGTCAAGTTCTACCTTTGCCCCACGTATTCCTTCTCTATGTAGCCTCTATCAAGGTCTCTACCCTTGCTGCTGAACTTCCGGTGGCTAATACTATGACTGCTGTGGAGCTTTGGCTTCTGGAACCGCGTGGGGGTCACGTGGTGTGAATGACGCGTTGGTGTCACGCGATAATAGGGCGGGATCTCAGGGGGCGGAGTTATGGGCGGAGCATCCGGACTGGCCAGAACAAACGCGGCCGAAAAGCCTTTCCAGTTAATGGTGTCGTCTGTTTTGAAACGGATTAGGAGATACCTACCAGAGGAGATAATCTCTGGCGGCCGCTGTAACATCACAGTAAGGAAAAACAATCAGTGAGTTGTACATTATATAACATAAACTCCCGGTATACGTCACAGGATAATCTTCGTGCAGAAAAGAAAGGTGACCCTTGTACTCGTATATTGTCTGTTACAGTTAATATGAATCTTCATTTTAGGACTTTCACTGCAGATTGTAACCTCGCTAATACCACTCTGTATGACCTCGGAATTTAAGATATGTCGAGTCTAGGTGGTAGACCGAGCCTCTGTAACTTACCTGGTTGCCACAGTAACGAGGTCCCACTTGGGGAGCATCAGTGTCCCGACCGTCATATATCTCTATGTAGTCGTATCTGGAAAATATTCAGTGTACAAAAATTAAACAGCAGACGACAAGAAATCGTAAATGTTAATCATTATTTTTCTTTAAGACAAGATAAAGTCTGTTTACAACAGCTATAATATGCACGGATATATTCAGCCTAAACTTGACATGAAGAGTTCCTTTCAAACACACACTATGTGTATATTTCGTACACTTTACCTGGAAAAAATCACGTGACATAATGTTTTGTACATACAAGTTTAAGGAAGAAAATATAGAGGTGTGCTTTTTCTTGCGCTCAGCTTTTCAGAACATTTACACTCCGATCTTGATCATGGAAAGGCCACTCACGATATTTTAAAGCAGAATAGAAATTGCAGCAGTTTTTACAACTAGTCTGTCTGATTCTGATTAAAACGTGTTTCCTTGGCCTCGGCTTCACAGACCATGTAAGCTCCGATGTTGAGAATAGAACATGCATTTATGATGCTTTGTCATTTAAAAAACAATTACAAATTACATCAGCTTTTTTTACAAAGTATACTCGACTCACGTGCACTCTGGTTCTTCCTCTACTTCGAACGTCAGGAAGCGGAAACGCACTCTATATCCGGGTTCCTGAGCGCCGATCACCCAATGGCAGTCCTCCTGGTTGTTGTAGTTCTGGTCGCCATATTTGGAGTGGGAATACAGCTGGCCTGCCTTGCTGGAGGCGACCAGAGTGCCGCCACACACTGGTAGAGAGGGCAGAGAAAGGTTGGGGATGTTTTCAAGGTACACTTGAGCAGAAAATGGGCTTAAAACAACAATTATTTCCTTACATTTTTATCATTTATTCCGAATTCGAAGCTTGTTATACCTGTGGTATGCGTGGCATGGAAACCCTTCCTCTGGACCGAGGCGTCGGAGTAGAACGTCAAGTACATCTTGTTCCCACTAGTGGTGACTGGACCCGGGGCCCGAGAGCCACAGAACTTGCCAAGACTGCGAGCAGCCGAACTCTCGCCATCAAATATCTCCACATGGTCGTACGTGCACTCCTGATGGGGCTCCAGCTCGAAGTCGTTGAACACCTAGAGCAAAAGAAGCAGATGTCTCATCCTGGCAGCACAATGAAGAAGGCAGCGAATACGAGTTCTTGCTTACCGTATTCTGTCCAAATATCTCTCTTGCAATTTTTAAGTCAATCATCTAGCCTGCATCTGGAATGGAGGGCTTCGAGGATGTGCCATAGTGGAGAGCTTAAAGACAACCCCAAAATAGGATCACTTCAGATTTAAGACTATGTGTTGATCGACCAATGAGTTTATGGATGAAAGATGCCATGGTCTTTGATTTTGCTTCTGAATTAAGACCACCCCAGCATTCCAACCACGTTGGCCTCGAATACAGTTGGTCTTATTTCTGTGGTTAAAATGTAACCGCGCATTATGAAGATACTGTTCTTCTTACCAGCTTAATCCGGTGCCCTGGTGTGGTGGTCAGAGACCACAGGCAGTCCTTACGACTGGGGTAGTAATCCGGCCAGTTTGGACTGCTAATATCGCCCACTGGTACTGTGACGTCGTGCTGACAACCGCCTGGAAGAGAGCACAGACCCTAGTTAGTATAACCTACATAGTATAACTATACTACGCTGCTTCACTGCTGCTGCTGCTGCAATCTCTCTGGTGCAGTTAGTATAACATCTTCTTTGGCAGTTATTGCTACTGCTGCCATTCCTACGACCAACTGCATTGAATTACTAATCAATATGTAGAGTATTATAATATGTAGTTATTGTATGCCAGCTTAGATTAATGTTGCACTAGATTAATGTCAGTCTACATTATTATACCGAGATTATTTTGTGGTCTCGTGCGTGAACTGTCCTTTGTAACTAATTGTACACGTGAATGTGTTTTCAACGGTATGACCTTTTTCTTTCGTTTCGTTCAAAATTACTATGCATTTCTTATTTATTTTCGTTTATTTTTCTATTTTCTTTTCTTTTCGTTTTTTTTTTTTTTTTTTTTTGGCTGGGACTCATCAACAGCACGTCAGTTTCAGTATTATGTGAAAGTGTGATATATTATCTGTAACAGCTCATGGCTATGATCCCCGGCTATGATGAGATCCCGGATGAGATACCACAGATTGTACACATATGTATACTTTCTTTGCGAAATATGAGAACTGTGCAATTTACTGTGCAAATTACTACTACTACTACTGTTACTAGTACTACTTCTGTTTATGTACTACTACTACTACTACTGCTGCTGCTGCTGCTGTTGCCACACAGTGCCCGTGACCTACCTTCCTTGCAGTCGTGTTTGTTTTCGTGTAGTGTGAAGCCGTTATGACAGGCGCAGACGTAGCTTCCGATTGTGTTCTTGCAGATGTGCTGACATCCCCCGTTCTCCACAGCACACTCGTCCTTGTCTGGACACAAGAGGCAACACAACGGTATTGTTGTTACATGTCATATATACTGCCAATGCCTCGTAAAACGTGCCTTGCTGAATCAGGGCACTTTTAGCTAATATTATCTCACTGCTACTATATGTGCTGCAAAAAATTCTCTAAGATAATGTCACTGGTAGACGTTCTTTCCAGTTTGGGCAAATACTGATGTCTGAAAATGATTTCGTTTTACTTGAATGCTACACTGCGTCTAGAATTTTCTCTTTGTTTTTTTTTTTTTTTTTTCACAAAACATACAAAACAACGGGGTTTGTGCAAGGAGGCTCCAGTCACATTACCATATAGAGCCCTAGAACTCGACTCGGACGCTTGAGAATTATGGCATTGTATAGTAAAGTTGGATTGAATGTATCGCATTTTCTCTGTGTGCGAACTGTTTACTGGTTGAACTCTATATCGCATTTTCTCTGTGTATGGACTGTTTACTGACTGAACTCTATCGCATGTTCTCTGTATATGAACTGTTCACTGATTGACCTCTATCGCATTTTTTTTCTGTCTATAGACTCTTTACCTGTGAAGAAGAGAGCGGCGAATCCCGTTTTCTGTACGGTGTTGTCCGTGCTGAAGGTGATCCGCAGGGTGTTCCCCTCCGACGTTATGGCCTGGGGGAGTTCCGAGCCGCAGAATGTGCCATGCAGGGTGGACTCGGAGTCCAGGCCACTTCTAACCTCCACAGCGTCAAACTCGCACTCCCTCTGGTGGGGATAACAGAAAACACGACACAGATCAGCTGGCGGGAATGTGTTCTTTATGCAAACCATTACAGATGGTACAGGGATACGTTGGTCACACCAGAACTTAAATACATGCTAAATAAACGTTACATACACGCAAATATATCAGAACGGCATATAGCGCTTACGTCTGAAAAAATATGAAACGTCAACTGCTGTCATTTAGATAATACTTTTAACTCTCTACTGAGTTCACGGTGAAGCGTAGGATTTCTAATGCAATGTCGATTACTTCCACGAGAACCAAAGACGCATGTGCTAAATAAAACTCCATGGATTTTCAGAGAATAAAAATTGAACTTACAAAAATGCTAAGTAATTAAGCGAGAATCAACGCTACACGCAGACTATACGCTAAGTATATTTTACGGGAATCAATCATATACGAAATGTCAAAAAATATGAGAAATTTCTGAACTAAGTCTGCAGGCTGTGTTCGATTTCTGTTGCAATGAGTTCCTATTCTACATCTTCTAGACTAAACTACGCAATCTCCAAATTCCAGCGGTGGGATGTAGTTACATGCTGGCGTTACTTCACACGAGAACCCCCGAGGTTTGGCTGTTTGCTTCCAAGGCCGTCTGCACCACCCGGAAGCAGGGTATATCTAGACAAAGCTGAGATCTGGGCGGTGCGTCGCGTAATACGAATATGCAGGTAGTAGCAGATAAACCAGTCTGCGAGTGTGATCAACTATATACCGCCGTCAAAAAGATTGTTAAAGTTCAATGGCTAGATACGTTTCTTCTGGATGTTTGTGATAAAAGTGCGCACCAAGGCTTCAGATGCAGATTGGATGTGTTTGTGTGCTGGTTGAGAGGAGGAGTGCTGCTATATCCGTGGGTCAGTGACTCTAGGAGAAGACCACGCACATTTCAGAAAGCTGAGAAAAGCCAGAACAATATTTTACTATCAACGTCATAACAGATCATTCGGCGCCTTTGAAATGCACATGGTATTACAGTCGGTGCAAGTTGCTAATGGTGGCCTAAGGCCAGGGCTGCGGGGCTCACCGGGGGTACGGCCACATACGAAGTTTGGGTTATCTCCCCAACCCTATGTACAGTGAAACCCCTGAGCACGATACAGCGGTACCACCGAATTACCAATTACAAAGAAGAGAATCGGCTAAAGCGTTCGGATTTCTGAGTTACATTTCTTAAACCAATCTTTCCTTGCAATTATAGGACGACGAAGAAAAGAACCGTTCGATTATTAGGGTGCCCTGATGCCTCGGTGGTCATAAAGATGCGTTGTACTGTAATTAGGCAAGACCAAATGAGGTTAGGAAGCCACACAGAGCGGGAGGTCAGCCTAGGGGAAACACACACGAAGAGAGGAAACTTTTTCTGTCCCTCTTTAAATAAAAATACAAAGCAAAACTTTATTTTATTTAACGAGTGTTTTTTCTCTCCTTCTGGAATTCATGGATAAGAATCTCAGTGAGAAAATGTTAATATACAAGATGTAAGCAGCCGTTAGAAAGTACATAAAAACACATAATAAATCGTCTGGGGCTCATCGCTCTGGGCAAAATATCTCTTTATGGCGTATTTTCGCAACTGTCTTTCGTGTCGACGAAGATTAAAAATACAATTAACAAAGCAGTGGATATATCAAGGAATGACGGAAAATGAGAATGCACCAAATGTTGGATAATGCGTGTGTGTGTGTGTCTTTCTTTCGTGCTAAACGTGATATAAAATCGCCTGCTTTGTGTTACTGTGACCTTGTAGTTCGTCGTCTGACAAGCCGTGTTGACTGTTCCCTAGAATCCCCACACTAACAAGTTATGACAGTTCCCCAACCCTCCCTGTCAGCAGTCGCCCGTGTCGTGTCCCCCACCACCGTCGCAGCACCACTCACGTTTTTGCCCTCCAGGTCAAAGTGGGTGAAGTTGAGTGTGATCCGGTACTGGGCCGGGGCCACTATCTGCCAGACGCAGTTCTTGTTGGCGGGATAGAGATCTGGATAGGATGGGCTCTGGATGGTGCCGTTGGACACGTCAATGTAACCCCCGCAGGCGTCTGGAACCCAAAAATCAAACCATGACATTTTTTGTTTTTGCAAATACACAAAAAATATCCTGAGTGCAAAAATACTAGGCAGTAAGGCCAAACGCTGATACCACGAAGAAAACGTTGCTTCTTATTAGAGAATAAGAAAGCGTATTCTAAAATTTATTATTCATAAGATTTATTATTTTAATATTGTTTCATTGAATAACTCCTTGTTTGTGTGACGGTTTTTAAATGAGGGTACATGTAGTGTTTGTCCAGCCGAGTTTTAACTTATAGCGATACATGTTTAGGCATTGTCAATTGAAATGTTATTCTTCATACATGTATGTTCGTCCATACTCCCACAGCCGTCATCCTTTTTATCACCAGGGGTTATTCGAACAAAGTTGTATCAAAGTTAAATACACTGGCTACTCTAGCAGTTAGATGCACAAGGAATATCTTGTTGGCAAAAAACATGATTGTTTTATAAAATACATGCATATTGTGTATGGGCATTTGAAATAATAACATCTGCGCCTTCGACAGTGCTACGCGATCCCTTGCAGCCTTGACTTATAAGAGTATGGAAGCGAATCTTCATACACAAGTGTTTCATCCACAGGGTCAATTGGTACATTTTGTTGATGTATATTAACGTTTGCATTTGACGTTTGGTATGTTTGGGTGGGGTACTTGCCACCCAAGAAGGCCATGGTGCCACCAGGCTATCTGTCTGTGTGGATGACGTCCCTAGCGCGCTGTCGTTTGCTGGAAAACACAGTATATATACATATAGATGTATATATATACCTGCGATCCGCCCGATTACCTGGAACTTTTCCTTTGATCCCAGCTCTTACATAACTCATCTCCGTCCTTTGTTCTCGGGTCTGCTTTGGCAATCTAGCGAACATGCACGCAGTCAAGTCTATTTCCAGGGTCGGCAATGCACCCGGAACCCCCCTCTCTCTGAATGCTTGGCTTTTCTTTCGTTTCTATTATTATTTTGCTTTTCTAAGACAGACGAGAATTTGTCGGGGTACCGCCCAATCTATATGTATGGCCTCACAAACGTATGAGGATGGCACGGGCTTGTATAATACGCATTACCGAGCTCATGGCAGTCAGTCAGTGAAAAACGGGCTGTGATATACTGGGAGTTCATCCAGGGTTGGCTTGGGTCACCCCCAACACACACCTCTATTCACTACAGCTGCTAGTTACCCCTTAGATCCTCACCCCTACCCCCGAAGGTCGGGTCTGTATGGGAGGTCCTAAAAACGAGCCAATGGCTTCCAGTTGATGCTACCTGGGATTCCACGCACGCACGTGGTGCCAGCTACCTGCGAGTACCGTCAGACCTGGGCGGGCAAAAACTGCCCGTGGCCCAGATTCCAGGGACGACCGACCAGATGAAGAATCACCCAGGTGAGCCACGCACGCAATATCTCCCCATCCCGGCAGGGTCTTCCTTTGGCTTCAGTCGGGGGGAATAGAGAGAAGGGGTACCAGGGGACCGCTGAATGAGACAGTGCGCGTTGTGGCACGCCTGCGGCAGTGTCACCGTGGCCTGTAGTCATAGACAGACATACCGACAAAGGCGTGATCTCACTGATTCACCTGTCGACAGAGAGAAATCCTTTCTGTGATGAATTAACGTCGATTATGTATACAGTTGAGAATGTGAATTTGGGACACCCGAATTAAGCGCCTGGAGGAAAGCGTACTGCGTGTTAGGACATATCCCATTTTTAAATTTCAATTTATATCAATTTAGTCAAGGTTCCGAAATAGCTATCTGTCGTTACCATGTTTTTTCATTAATTTTCCAGCAAGCTTTAAATGAAGCTATCACTGTATGTTACGCCACTTGTTTGGCCGACTCCATACACACAGTGGTGGCACAGAAGCCAACGCTAATCCTTGTTAGCATCAGGGAGAGCTGCTTAATATTCATCAATTTATTTTGCACCCGCAAGGCAATTGCTACTCGTCACATACATTGCACATATATACTAATTAGAGCAAAAGCAAAAGTCGTGTGTGGGTAGCACTGCTGTTGTTGGTGCACTCCTCTTCCTGATCCCCCTCCTCCTCCCCCTCCTTCTCCTAGTACTACAACTACTACTACTTCTACTACTTCTACTACTACTACTACTACTA
>JAAUYG010182597.1_pt1 | contig 22974 bp, 9 predicted proteins | sample 7278091 | NCBI WGS metagenome assembly JAAUYG01 (sample SAMN14350201, study PRJNA611818) | marine sediment metagenome | isolation source: surface marine sediment (0.6m) | place: French Polynesia: Moorea | collected 2018-08 | reverse complement strand
ATTATTATTATTATTATTATTATTATTATTATTATTATTATTATTATTATTATTATTACACTACCGGTGCATTATACAATTCCATACTAACCTGTCCGTTTCATGAGATGTTTGCGTCGGAGCAGTGCGGAGGGGGACTGGGGGGTAACAGCCAGGGCATCGGGACCCAGGTCACGTTGATTCGCCACTTTTCTCGGCACTCCACCGACGATAGTCACAGTGTAACTCTGGGCTGAGCTGCAGGAAACACAGATGTAGACAGAACTTGAAACAACTTGCTGTCCAGGGCACAAATCATGTAGATCAAAATACGCATTTTACTTAATTATGTTCATGACATGATGCTGCTCAAACAGCAAAGCATGTATCAATTGTGCATCCCAAATCCATTTTACCATCAAATGTTTTTCACATGACACTTAGTCTTCTTTCCTATTGAATTTAACATGTGTAGATCATGTAGATTGTTTTTTTAAATATCTCTAATCCAATAATTTATTTACATGCATGTTGCTAAGCAGATTCCACTAGCGGGAATATAATGATGGTAGCTGCTCACATTAAACCAGTTGCGCTTCCATAATCATATTAACATGATTAACACCTGTAATTCCTTGCCTATGCACAAGCAACAATGAGCCAATACACATGACAAACCATTGTAATGTACCTGTGCTGTGTACCTTCACAATAATGGTTACAGGTAGTACTGGGTTATATAATACAAGTCTTCAAGACCTCAAGTTTCGATCCATGCAGGCTTAGAACTGTTTAAACATATTTTGGCAACTACATGTTCCACACATGTGCCACTTGTACACGTACTAAAGCCTGTCTTAATTGTTAATGGGCGAAGGTCATGCATGCAAGGCCACTCTACTGGTAGAAGGACTGACATCTCACTGCAATAAGTATTGACAAGAGATTTGGCCAGATTGTATCTTGAGAGCCCTAATTGACAATGTCTCAAGACAGGCTCCGTAGACCACTGTACTGCTGTACAGGCTGGATTTAATTAGGGTCAACATGCTCTTCACAGCCTCCAACTGTTCAAGCATCATGAGCATCTACTGGAGTAGAATTATCATGGGGCGCGCTGTAGTATCAAGCCTCATAGCACCACTGAGAATCTTCAAGCCATAATACTAGTACATGTAATAATTGGTATAAAAGTCTCTACAGCTGGTTTGTAGAGCCGACTCGTCTGACTGGTTTAGTATGTCAGGTGTTTACAAAGTACAGTAGACATGGTAGAGGTGTAACATGTGTAATCATCACCACAAATTGCGAATCAAAATATCGACAGTCACATTGTAGATGCATTGATCTGTTGATGCATCACCAAAAACAATCTGAAGAAAAAACGCTTGTTTTCTCAATTTTAACTTGAAAAAATATGTATATACGTAATCCTCATTGATTTTTTATCTCAAAAGGCGCATGTACATAGGATATACTGTTGCCATGAGCTGCTTATACCATTTGTACATGTATACCAAATCGTGACTTTCAGAGCAAATCTTATATATACGTATATATTACAGTGGTAGTTGTCTGCCAAGCATGGGCTCTAAATAGATGGGTTTGCTGCTGCATCAGTGCACAAAAATCCGCACTGAAATTGCTCCATGGAATTTGCCCAAATCGACCATTTACTGGTGCATCGATTAATCGTTACATCTGTAGAGTATTACTGATGCACACAGTGCACAGTGAGCATGCATGTTTCCGCACACCATCAACATGTTACCTGTAACCATGGTAACTGTGCCAGTATTTCCAATTTTCTTGTGACATTAGTGGGACCACAAAATCGCAACATGACTATATAAGGAATCTTTGGGAAACCAAACTAATATATATAATGTACTTCATGTACCTGGTCATAATGCACCCTATACATGCTATAGCCAATCGCCTCCGGGATCCATTGGCTTAGATTCATCGCCATGAGCAGTGATGTATTACATAGGTGCACTTTTTTGACACTTTTCACTTTCTTTCAGCTTCATTATTTGCAGAAGAAACTGGAACCAAATACATGTACATATAATACCAGTCCAATTAAATGTCAGCAGGATGAAAATGAGGAAGCAGTGACAATTAAGGTCCTCATAGACAGATGCCTTACATGACTTAGTCATGCTGATTTCTGTCCAGTTGAAACTCGAGATCTTTCCACACTCAATCATCAGGTCTTAAGTTTTCTGTCTTAGACTCTACACTGCTACATGTACCTCCATGTACAGTAATACTGTAGCAAATTGGAAGTGATCCATAGCATTTACTAGTATTAAGTACATGTAGTCTGTGATGGCTGGCCATTAACACTGCCCTTCACTGACAGCTTCTGGTACGCGCTACATGTATGCCCATTAAATGTTATACAATGTATACTAGTATTATATATAATATATTTAACCTCCAAATGTACAATATATGTACACATACATGTATGAATATGGGAAGGGCCGGGTGGGGGGTGGTTGTGTACCAGTTATAAAACAGACTCCAGATGCCCTGAACAAACTGTATGCCATATTTATACATGAGCCCCTGGCCCCACTGAACAACACCGACCAGGAAGTCATGAACTTTGCAATTTTTGTTTATCACATTTTATCTTTTTTATCATTTATATAAAGTGAATGAATAACAGCAGGATTCATCAAAATCTGACAGTCTAGTAATGAAGCTTCCTTGTTATCAGCCAATTCCAAAATTCTCTTATGTAAAAATACGTCATGACAGTATACTAGTAGGCATAGAGAAATTTAGAAAGCAAAACTAAAGTGGTACTTCCTTGAAACATGTTAAATATATATTAATATCTTTTGCACACAATGTAGGAAATACTTCTGTGATAAACCAGCCTGAACCTCTTGAACGTGAATTATTTTACACCTTCACCTAATGTGAATCGGGCTTGATGCAAGCATGCAAGATGACCAAGGGGCAAGGGTTAATCATGGCTAATAAAACCTTAATTCATCTTGCGAGTTTAATCTTTTTTATAGTGTGAAAATACTGCTGTTTTTTTTTGGTGTAACAAATTCCGTCAGTAATTCAAAACCTGGGAAAGTGTCATTATATACACAGCAACACTATGATATAATCCCCACCAGAGCCCAAACAAGAAAGCGGATATTTCACCCAGTAATCAACTGGGTATCAACTGGCGATCTTTACATATATCTTAAAGACATCATGGACATGGCACACTGTTTTTACAGTAACGTGAGATTATCAAGATCTCCAGACCAGGTCTTCTGTCAGGTCTCATAATTTCTAGGATTCTGGCAGCATCTTAATTGAGTGAGTGATTAGGTTTAAATGTCACTTTGACAATATTGCGGTCTCACAGCAATGAGAACAAGGTCCAACAAGTTTGAGGACTTGATCAATGACTGGTCTAACTGTCTTGTATGTAGGTGTTGGTGTGTTCGATACATATCTATATATAATGTAGTGGACCCGTCTTGTACTTAAGTTCAACCTGCGAGCAGTCTTTATTGCTTTATAGTGTCGGGACTGCTTTGTAGTGCCAGCCCACTGAAAACCATGCTACGGACGGGTAAGCAGTGATCATGGTTATGTCCCAACCCAGACCATTATCCTGGCCCCAAGCCAGCCAGTGATTCCGTGTGCTAGCTGAGTGCTAAACAGAGAAGCAGTAAGCCTATATGTACCTCAAATTTTAACACCTTTTGTTTGACGTGGCCGGGGATCGAACCCCCAACCTCCGGCATGCCAGGTGAATGCTCAACCACTACACTATCCTAGCTGCCACAGTCAGCATCTTATAACTAAACATTCGAAGCCAAGTACTAGTCAGGACACGCACATGTAGTGGTACATGAAGGATGATATCGCGAGAAGGCAGCCACCGACAGAGGTATAATCAGCAGCCAAATTGTGATTCCAAAGATCAGGAGATATGTTTGCAGGGTACAATTTTTGTTTTGTTTTTTTTTTCTTAATTGTATGCCAACTGTTTTATAATGGACTGATTTTTATGTAATGTATGATGGCTGTGATATGGCCTGAGGCCTGAAATAAAAGTGAATTGACTGAATTGATTGATTGACTTATCATGCTAATAGGTGGTCTGTCCAGTACGTGTCATTCCGTTTGAGCCAGTTTACTGAAGCTGTGTCTGTGACAATGATTACAGTCACAGCTTCCAATACTCTCAAAAATTGATCATATGACACAGTAAATGTATATTAATAAATATTTAATACCGGGTAAGCTAAAGATATAATTTGGCCATCCAACAAGTACACGTACATGTCTGGTACTCACATGCAAGATTTGAATATGGAACTCATCACTTGGTTTTATCCGATAGTCGTAGGGCACAATCCGGTGTAAAGTTGCTTGACCAACAAATGTTCACCCCGTCACATTAACCATATCCTACATTAGCACATGGATATCCTATAATATGTCCCAGCAAGTCTTGTCAGTACAAAAACAATGACGAAGAACTGACATGGTCAATGATGGAGTACTAGACCTGATCTATAGTCCAATTTGCCCAAGAAAGACTTCAAGCGTCCATTTCCTGAGTTTCCACAAGTCCTTGAAACGCCTGCAACTTGTGGTTGAACACAGAAGCAGACCCTATACAGTGTCCATGGTGTCTACCCATTGGTAGGCTCCATGTGGTCAGAATGGTCAGTGGTTATGACGGTGTTGATTTCAAACACCAACAATAAATACAATACCATAGTATTAGATGCTTTAGCACACTAGGTGCATGGGCAACATAAGGCAGCATATAATGTCCACTGATGTCTGCAAAGCAACTGGGCCATTACCGGTTCATTCCACAAGTTCCATATGCAGAATAGGTGGAGTTCTCGGATAGATATACCAATACTCATAGTATCTACCACAGCAAACAAAGTTCCCCCAGGCTATGGACCTGATCACGGCGGTTGGGGCAGTTAATTCATCTCCACCAGACACACCCTGATAACTGCTATGTAATCAGTGAGAATATGCTTCAATATTCCGTTGTCGGACAATTTCCACTGTTGCCAGGTTGTAATTCAAGAAGATCATTCAAGATTTAACAATGTTCCCAGTGTACTTTCGAGCAGGAATAAAGATCTATTATTATTAATTCTTCTTCATAATCCCCTACTACTGACACACCAATACATGCATGTAATAGTAATGAAGTCAATCACTTAGATAACTACATGTATTAAAGTGTGATCTATGTCCTTGAACATCAAACCACAATAGAAATGAGAGTTTTTCCATCGTCATTTCCCTCTCGTGTTTGTTATGCAGTAAAACGTTTTGTTTTTATATATCCATCATCCAAGTCACAGGAAGATCTCTGTACATGCCAATACAAAATAAACAGTGCTTCTAAAACTTGGCACTCTCCCTATTGTCTATATCGGACACTGTTACAGAATGGCTGCTGCCAGATGTATAGTCAATGAACCGTGACGTGAATATCATTACTGAAGCATGACATCAGCAGAACACACTAACACTACACTACCCGTACATGTACCAGGTATATATGATATTCTAACCAAACATGTCCATATCGCTTCCTTTGTCTTTGGGAACCCGGACACAGCCTTATGAATATGTATGATAATCAAGGGAGCTCTCGCCTACATACATTTAGTAGGATGCCCAGGGCATGATGTAACTTGAGCCACTACCAGTAGGCGTTTGACATGTTTGATGTCCATGTGCACGCATGTAACAAATAGGGAGCACGGCGTGTGAATCACAATTCTCTAATCAGCATGTTACACATGCTGCTAATTGTAGTGTACTACTAGTATGCCATTCTGTTTCACTATCGAAACAATTGATTGATAACAATTACAAAATTTATCTAAACAGAGCTTGTGAATGAATCTTGTTTTACGTTGCCATTTGAAAATCATACTGAAGATATCAACTGTGACATTTTTGGCTTAACGCAGTCAGGGATCGAACCAGCCGGGGCTTCCTGCAACCAAAGCTGAAACACCATACAGTAGTCCCTGCAATTTAAGACCCCTCTATTTAACAAATCCCTGCATTTTATGACCGGATATCAGTGGCACCACTTACACATTTTCAGTATAAACATCCCTCTATTTTAAGACCACCTATATATGTTACATGTATATTACATGTGAACTTAACCACGGCTCTTGGCCATTGTTGGCGAGGCTTCGATTTGTCGTGTTCATCACGGCCTCACTCTTCCTGGCATTAGTTGTTCTCTTCCTATTGCGCTTTCTCTGTGTTGACCTCAGCAACTTTCCATCTAATATCCACAATTATTAAGTTATCCATGGTTTCAAAAAGCATGTACATGTAATCCAATGTTTTCAAGACAATAGTCCCATATGCATGATATGTGTATATAATGCACTTGTATGCCACAATGCATTTGAGCAATATGCTGCAATGCTGGACTGATGCTCCACTAAGTGCAGTTACCTGTAGTAAAAATGTATTGAAAAACTGAGTATAATCAAATCAAGCAAAATCAGGTTGTCTGGTTAACATGGTGAACATTATAATCAAATCACAGTACACAATTAAGTCATATTTCTCACAGCTAATTATGCAGCATTGCATCATTTGCACATGTTGCATGGCACTCAGAATCGATCTCTCACAAACCTGTCATAGCGCTCCACATGAGACCTGTCTACTGACTCAGACATGTTAGAAATGTTTCAATCAGTGTTGCAACTCTGACTCTGTATGTATGTGAAACAATTTCACACCACCAGATATAGTCATAACATGCCACACTGGCACTCAGCTGTTACAATTGCATGAATTGTTTGTCAGTTCAGCTGACCAGGCATTATCTTCCACATATATCAGTTCTATCTACATGATCTATTTACATGTGTATTCTAACTTCATTTTACTTTCACTTCCTGGCCCAACAACATGCTCAACACTATATTACATGTATTTTATCCAGCCTTCTGTATGTTCTGGCTAGGGCATAATCATGATAATACCCATTTCATTTCTATTTCACTGTCCCTGTGGGCAATTGCCCTCATATCATGCATATATCATGTATATTACAAATGTATATTTCTGCATGCACGATGTATTAGGCAGGGGCAAAAATACCCCCACGATCATGTTCAGGGGGCTTGATATATATTTTTTAAAAAAATCTGGCGTATATCATGTATATTGTATAATAAGCCACATAATTCACTCTTTTCAATAGGTCCTATTTTTGTAACGAACGCTCTGTTAACGAAAGCTGTGTCTTATAGTACTGGATTTTCACCAATAGGTTCTGTTCATTTGACTGGAACAAATTAGAACCTAAGAACAGTTTTATTTCCTGTTTTCTATAAGAAAACAGGAAATCCTGCAGTAATCTATTCCCAGGATGGAGGTGTTACAAAGTCAGCCGCGGGCCGGCTCTCTATGAAAAGATCAGGGCTACATGTATATATTAATTAGAACAAATTTACGTTATGGCATCATGTATGACTTACATCTGTACATGGGTCATGTCACTGCTGAAGCACATCATACATGTATACCTGCACACAATATAATTAACATTATGTGTAGTAAGTTATTCTTGTTCTTCCTTTTGTCATACCGGTACACAATTATTGCATGTACACTGTACACATGTACAATATACATCATGTATTGTAAATTCATTAATGTTTGCGAGGGACTTATTTCTTTTAAGTCGTTAATAAATATATATAATAAATTTAATAAATATAAGTCACGACCATCTTTAAATCGCAAAAATAAATAGCCCCTACCATAATTCATATGTACCGGTATTCATGATCAAAAACCTGGCCAATGTGGTCATCATGGTCATATCACCAACTGAGACCATACATATACGCCATGCCTTAATTGCAATGACAGACTGCTAACTTAAACCTGCATCATCGCAGCATAATATAAAGAAACTCGTCAGCAGTCCCCAGAAATCAGGAACTGCAGACACTCCCCTGCTCCTTTCGAATAATCCGACAGGGTCTTTGACATGTTTGACATGCAGTTTCACAACTGCCATGCTTTCACATTAATACCAACCTAGTGGCCACATACAGTGAAACCTGTCTTGAGAGACCACTGCCATGAGAGACCGCCTGTCTTGACAGACCTTGCATATTCGGCAGAAGGACCTACATTTCAATATAACTGAACCTGTCACCAGGTGACAGACCACATTTTTGTGGCCAATGGGGTACTCTTTCAAGACAGGTTCTACTGTAGTAGTAGCCTGTACTTGGTGAGGCATACATGAAACTAGATCCATGTTTCATATGTTTATCTGTTTATAATTCAATGATCATATTTCAGAGCCTCTGCTCATTTTTGTGTATAGACACGTACATTACATCATCTTTGGGGTTATACATACATATGTATGAACTTACCATGAACTTACCACTAAGTTCTCAATGTCGTATCGTGTTTACTGCAGTCTGTATGTTACAAGTTCCTATCATGTATAGACCACGTAGACCAGAACCTGATGGTGTCACGATATAACATGTACAAACACATACGTCATACACTCAGATACATGTACTCCAGTAGTTTGTACTGGTAGTACACATTTACCTCAATCCCCTACCAGCGGGTTAAATACCATGACCTGTCATGCTCCACTAATACATCCTATTCAATCTACACTTGTACCAGTGCTAGTTACTACAGGTCTGCATGTGTACTAATGTGGAAAGTGGCTTATAATGGCCCAAACAGCACCCTAGCTGAATCTTGAGTATTGACAAGAAAATTTAATATTGACACAGAAAAAAAGTGGTACCTACCTACCTATCCCCTGCAGGATTTAAAGTGAGCCTGGCCATTATATGGTATAAAACACCCAGGACTACGTATGTAGATTATTGTCAGCAGTGGCAGTAATGGTACTTGGCTCTGGTTGTCTTGGTATATCTGTTAGACATGTATATTCACACTGTACATGTCAGATATTTCTTTTTAAATATTCATGATATTTAGTTGTTTCTATTGTACAACACTGTCAAAAGTTCAGCATGCAAAATTAAGTGGCAAATGAGTACCTGGCATTATCCATGTTACAGTGTGTTATGTACATTTTCACCAGGATTAAATTGTTGAGTTATAAATCAGTGGTACTTTCTCAAATCAGAGAAAGTCCAATACGTACATGTACATGATGTAGAAAGCAATACTTTAATATGTTAGTGCATGAATCACTCATTGCTGCATATGTCTCAGCAGTCTAGCGGTATAGCGCTAAGCATGCTTTCCTAAGGTTATGGGTTCGAATCCCCGACAATGCTCATGTTATTCTTTTTTTGCGTTTTCTGCTTAAAAGATCTTTTTGTCTGGTCTGAGTCACGTGATTACTCAGTTTGTCTGATCTAAACGGCCCTGCCAGTCAGTCAGCATGATCAGTCAGTCAGTCACATACACGTGGACAGTACAAGTCAAACATAGATGCCACACAAAAGTACTTAAGTGTTTCAAATATAAACATTTTACAGTTTACTTTTTTGTTCATTTATGTACGGCGTAACGGGTTAACCAGATGTACTATTTATCAGTCTTATGTTCTTTTTGTTTACAGTTTCTGAACCATGTAAACATGTGAATGGGAACTACATCTACATGTACCAACATGTAGATGTATAAACGCATCATCAACGCATATGGACGTGTACATAATGGCAACGGAATAAAGCTACATTAGTATCAAATATGTGTACGGCATTAACACTTTAGATTTTCAATGGCTAGCAGTAATTAGTAGACTGTTAAAGAGTTTGGCCAAGAAGAGGGCTCTACATGGGTCCAAATAATTTATGCTGCATCACACGTCACTTTTTATTGCCTTTTTCCGTGTCCCATGTCATTTTTTATAAGAATTTTACTTCGTCACGTCACTTTTTATAATATTTTTATATGTATTATATAATAATTATATTTTATAAGGCTTTCATGTCGATCTTTGTCTTCTATAAAATTTCAACATCGATTCTACAATTTTTATAAGATTTTGACGTCACTTTCTAGAGTTTTTATTAAGGCTCACATTGGATTCTACAACTTTTAAAGTAGCTGTGTCGCACTTCGTTTTTTACCCATGACATGTGGAGCCCTGAGAAGGTAAGCTCCTGTTACATGTACGTGCATTTGAGTAAAGATAATGCAGCTTCTTAGCCATATTGCTAAGTCTTTTCTTGTCTACCGCTAACCCAGCTGCACCCTAAGTCGACAACTACCAGTTAAAGGTTAACCATGCTGGTAATGACCAAATAATTTCACATTATATGCATGGTATTAAGTACAGCAACACAAAATCTTGTTTACTCGCCAGCTGCTCAATCAACTAACTAAGTTCTATTGTCCCTAATTGGAACCAGGTGAACGATTATGGACAATAACCTTAGGAATTGTTATGTACCAACATGCATTAACCTTGGACTGGCAGTCATATAGTGCTGCATTAGTCATGTTACTGATGAGCAGATATCACAAAGTCTCAAATGTACCATGTGACAGCTTCTAAGTTTCAAATAGGATAAATAAATCGGCAGGTACGCACATGATATACATTGTAAGTACCATAATCAAGCAAAGCACAAAACACTGTCGGACGATGAACTTGGTGTCTGATTTCAGGTATATGTACCGTATTTAAATCCTCAACTGAGATCAACTGCTCATAAAATTACATGTTTACCACAGCTTATTTGAAGGCTGTCAGATGACATGTGACACTGCTTTGGAAAAAGATTGACGGGAATGACCTATAACAGATACAATGATCAGAATGTGCATTCAAGTCACTCAAGGTCAAATCTAAATGGACTCCCCAACTAAACAGCTATTTGTATCATAATACATACACATGATACATCAATAGGCACTTGAGTTTTTTTTCTCAGATATGAAACATGTTAAAGCAGCAAAAATATGTCAATGACATGACCTTTAAAAGAAGTAACCATGGTAACCAATAACGGTTCCAACATGAGCAACTAAAATTGACCAGTTGACCTTTTAATGTCACTCAAGATCAAATCTAATGACATGGTTGAATTGAATCTCTATAAAAAAAATTCCTAGTAACCATGGTAACAGTGAATTAATTTCTGCTATATTAATTTCTACCAGTATATCTATAGCTGTAATGCTTGGTGGCCACTTGGAGAGTTTTGCCAAAATTCATCCACTGGACCTATTCTTGCCCTGAGAGTTAATATGTATTTATTTTAGATTCCAGCATTTTCATTTCATAGGTCCAAGGGAAAGTGAATTAAATGAGAAGGACAGTATTATAAAGCAGCGAATTAAGTACATTGTACATACCCTTTCTCTGCTTTCCGGCGAGCCCGGCCCTTGAAACTCAGCATGTCTGTGGTTTGCTATCACTTCATACATTCAGGTGACTGGTTATACAGTAAATCTTAATTCAGAATAAATTATCCCAATTCTCAGGTTATCTGCAACATTGTGCAAAGGGTGAAGTTTATAGTTCCGGGTAATCCAGAGACATGGAGGATCAGCCGTGTCCAGAAACATGTAGACTAGTCACATGATTCGGTGCCAGATAATCTTTTTAGAGGTCAACAGTATATATCCAACTGACATGATCCAGGTGGCCAACTCTCCAACACCAGGTCACTTATGCCAAACAGAGATCTCTTCAAATCCAATCACACATGTAAATGCATACAATATTTGTACTGTCTCCACTGTGGATAGTCACTTGTAATGTCCCAGCAAAAAATCCACAAGTGTCAGCAAATCACTGATCACTTGTCATAAAAACATCCACAAAGCCTGGCGTATAGATGTATAGTAGCATTCACTTCATCCAGTTTGATATTATTTGCTAAAACCATGAAGGTGCTGTACATGTTCAATCTACTGGCACATGAGTAAGCAAACGAATGCAATTTTGTTCCTCCTGCACAAAACTACACCACAATCATCTTGATCATATGTTACCTGTTGATTGCCCCAGGACAGGGCACAGAGCAATCAGGAAAAGTTTGGCATGTTTGGTGAGCTTAGCTCATACAGTGTACAAATGGTGCATACAGTCTTTAAATCCAGGAAGGTATAACCCCCAGCAGTGAGTATAAATCATTATTGTTTACAACCTTTGAGATATCAGCTCGGTGCCCCTGACCCATTATGTATTATCCTGGCTGGGAGCTATTACTGTGCAATATGCATGGTATGGGGAATAGCCCAAACTCAAGCGATCAACTACATGTATAACATGATGTAGGTCAAGTGATAATGTCTGTACAGACCTTTTGCTCACTATACCATATGTCTACTAAGTACATGTATAAAGCTTCAGATTAATTTATTTCTGTGCTCTGGTTCTGTATGGTCACCTACATTGTATCAACTAGAGCTTAATACCAGACCTAAACATCATCACCTATCACCCAGACCTAAACCCAGACCTAAACATGGCCACCTATCACCCAGACCTAAACCCAGACCTAAACATGGCCACCTATCAGCCAGACCTAAACCCCAGACCTAAACATGGCCACCTATCAGCCAGACCTAAAGCCCAGACCTAAACATGGTAACTTATCACCCAGACCTAAACCCCAGACCTATAGATACTAACGTACATTGTAGCAGTGACTAGGCTACAATACTTATTCCTTTCCAGTCTCCTCCTAGTTGATTTCACTGATCATGCTGATCGTACTACAGCATGGTAACACACAAAAGCAAACAGTAAATGGTGTTTACAGCAAATATAAAGGGTAGTTTGATGATATATCACTCAACGGGAAGCATATGATAAAAGCCTCTGTCATCTCCCTGTCTGTAGGGATCTACTCCAGCATCCTAACAACAAGTGTAAATCTACCATTAACACATGAACCCGGTAGTGTCTATAGTCTAGTGTGCAGTCTTCCTATAATGTAAGTCGTTAATGTTTGGTATTCCTCTATCACTCTCACTGACTAACAGTTAAAGCCCAGGTGTCAAGAGCTGAACATGTACCATACACATGTACATGTATTCTTGAACAATTTGCAAGATTGCTAGTATCATTTGTCGTCAATGCTGCTGTTAATTCCTTGTAACTTCATGACAAAAAGGTGACAGATAGTTAATGATGTTTCCTCGGTGCTCCTCCCTTACTCACGTCTACCTAACCATGCACATGGGGCTTCACCCGATTATCTGGGTGGTAAACAGATTATCACCCCAGCATTCTTTTCCAATGTCAACTACAGTATTGCCAGACCCTTTTCCTCAAGCAGTGCCTAGCCAATCAGAATTGTGAGCAGGTTCGAAATTGACACCAGTGAACCCATCCCTCGTATAACCCACCCTCAACATTTTAAGATGATTGCCCCAAAGGTAGGTGATTCCTGAAAGTTTATTGAAGGGTTTCTTGCCCAATCAGGTGAATTTTCAAAAACATTTGTATACCCTAAGTTGAAATTCAACTGAAATTTGACCGAAGAAGACAAAATTCCTCTAGATTTCTATTGGATATATATATATGTATATCCTATTTTTGTTGGTCATGTTGCCAGAAATGACTCCTTAACACAATGTTAAGTTAAAGTTTCCTAATACATGTAAGCCTAGTCTTACATAACTATATAATGCAGTTTGATACAGTGTTAACCATGAATCTATTTTCAATATTTATTTCAAATGATTTTTTGGTATCAAGACATTTTGTTTTGGCCCAACATGCACATACATGTAGCTCAAGGGTGGGTTATCTTCACAATTTGGGGCGCGTGATCTCAGTTGGAAATTTCACTGTACAGTTTTGAAATGCGCCAATCACATGGCTCCAGTTACTGACCTTTCAACCCTGGTGACCTCTGGTTTGTTGATCAGGGTGAGCGGGGCGGGACCCTTCCTCCCTCTCAACTCCCTCTCACGGCGTTCCTGGAAACAGCCAAGGTTACCATGGCTACATCAAACAATGTTTCCTGAGCTGCATTAGGGGTTTATGGAAACAATTAAATGCTGCATGACATGTACAGTAAAACCTGTCTTGAGATCACTGTTATGAGACCCCAACTTGAATGACTATTTATATCCCTGGCAGAACTCAAGTCTGACATTTCAATATAAATGAAGCTTGTCACCACATTTATAGCCAATGGGGCGGTCTTTCATGAAAGGTTCTTCTGTTATGTCGCAGCAGATTCAAAATACACATACCACCTACTAAAGGACACTCTGATCTATGTAGGATGACACATACATGTAACATGTGTAAGCTAATGCTTAAATGATGGACATAAAATGTATTTGTGGTACATGTTGAAATGATGGATGTAAATATTCCAAATCACTTAAGCCACTATTTACATGATTTAGAGGACTGTATCTCCTATATATATGTTTTATATGTTTTGTAGTTCAGGACGGGTACAACTACAAAACTACAAAGAGAACTACAAAAAGTAACAATTGTGGAACTAAACATGCTAAAAGGAAATACATTGGTTTTACTGTGTTTTTCGTTTTTTTGTTACCTTTGAACTACAAAAAGACCAGGGCTGTGTTTCATAAAGCTTACCCGATAAAAGACATCTTTACATATGCTAGCAGGCCTATGTAAAGACGTCTTTATGTTTATGTTTTATGAAACAGAGCCCAGAACTATTCAGTATAAACTGTAGCATATCCTAATGTAACAGTACAGGTACATTAACAACGATCATTTCAGTCAACACTACAGTTGCCTGGGCTTTAGCATGTTTAGCATGTTTAGGGAACTGGTCGACCTCTGATGTACAGGCAGTAACACATCATGAGAAAGCTGCTCGCCTTTCGTCGATGTTTCAAGCATAATGTATGTACATGCCAAGAAAGGAAAGTTGTTTCCAGCAAAAGGTGAGTTTGAACAAATTGTATCACGCTGTACCAATGTAGAAGGAACTTAAATACAGGATGTAGTTTACATGAATGCAATGGTATATTTGTTTACTAAACTGAATACTAGTTATATTCAACACGTACATACACCATTTAATTCATGCAATTCTTTTAAGATCAGGAACTAAACTTGTCTCTTAGAAACATGTGCAGCAGCAGTAATTTGGGGGAAATCATGATACTATCCCTGAGGGATACAATGAATAAGATAGATAAACTGGTCATATTGCATTTGCAGTATGATCCACCCAACAACCTTCCCAGGCACTCCATGCATAATAATACATGTCCAGTCAAACCTGCTCTAAAGACCGCGTGTACCGGTATATTGAGACCACCTGTTTATAAAATCACATTTTATAGGTTCCCAGGTATATACTTTCCATATTATTGTACCTGCATATAAAAATCACCTGTGTATAAGGACCACATTTTGTTGGTCCCTAGAGTCTTCTTTATATACAAGTGTCCCTGTACTAGTACTTGTAGCATTGGGTATGAGAGCGACATTACAGCCACATGACTGTCTTTAGATACAATCAGGTGTCAAACTGGCAAATTAATCAGGTACATGTCAATGTAGATGAAGACAATCTACATGCAGGTACATGTACAGTACACGCAGAGCTATAATTCAACACATCACCACAAGGGATGCATAACTCAATGCAAAGCAGGTGGTTCATGCGTGGGAATACAATGTAATTTAACAATACCACCAGTACTACTAGTAACCAATGTTATAACGATGTATATGAGAGACAACTTCTATTGTTTAATTGTAAAATGTCAAAAGACTGCACAACACACTGGCATAAGAAGAATTGTAACTGATTAGGTGTATGATGTTTCATGTGCATGCACTACTACACACATGAACATAAAACATGTAGAATGCTGTAATTCTACTAGCAAAATATTTTGATGCAATTTACAACAAAAAAAAAAAAAGAAAAGATCTGTGTCATATTTAATACAAATTCTGTAAACTGCAGGCAATAATCTTGTTTTACTTGAAAACTACATTGTACATTCAGTCGTGTGATTGAGTGGCTGAATGTTATCGGCCGAGATGGCCTTGGGGTCGGGTGGTGATGGGAGTTGGGGTTAAATGACAAAAACAGTGTGTCACTGCAATTACTATACAACAAAAATAAACACAGAAACAAATGAACACAAGCAAACTACATCATTTATATGTACATGAGATAGAAATTTGTACACTCCAAAGGGAACTAAATGTGAGGTATTACAGGGCTAAAAACTTGGGTCATGTGGAAGGGATGGGATTCATGCGTGGGTGGCTACTGGTACTGAATTGTCACCAGGAACAGCATCAGGTGACACAACCCAATCCCTGTCACCTAACACAGACTTACCTCACTGTCTGAATCACTCTTCACATAGCATAGGAGAAAGCAGAGGACAGATTAGCAATGTGGCAACGAGGCTTGGAGGCTGTAGGCTGCCAATGCGCCATATAGTAAACATGTATACATGTAATACACAGTGAACCCTCGAATTTTATGTTTACATTGGTGTTAGTGTAACATGCAAATTAGGGAATGGTTTCTAGAAAGTCTTGAATTCCAGAACGGATTTCATAGAAAGTTATGGCCTCTAGAAAGTCTTGAATTAAGGAACAGATTTCATAGAAAGTGGTTACCAAGCTGAAGAATGTGACTACACTAGTCCCCCTCTAATAAGGACACCCCTTCCGCCAAGCAATTCTCTCCTTATTTGAGAGGTGTTTTATGGTGAGAGGGAGGATGACATGCATTTAGTAGTCCTTGCTGCAAAGAATTTGTGTCCTTACTAGAGGGGTATCCTCTCTAGAGTGTGTCCTTTAAGAGAAGGACCACTGCATTTCATTTTAGTTCCACAAGTGTTCTAGCATTCAAATTATTTCTAGTAACCATCAAGTTAAGTTTTATATGAGCTTACACATCAGCCAATCAAAGGATTTGGAAATTCACCAAAGTATATTTAGCACCTTCGTTGCTCTAAAATTATTTAATTATGAAGTCCGTAAAACATGTGTCGCATAAAAAGATGCCAATCAGGATAAAAAACAGAGGGTCCACTGTATACATATGTACATGCATGCAAGGAGAAATAGGCAACATTACCTATATATTTCTGGGATAAATATAAACTGGGCATTATATATTGGGCAGATATATTTAAAGAGCCATGTATAATACTTAATAGCACTATTAGAATACAGTAAATGCCAGCCTGAACATGGACAGAAAGCCAAGGCAAAAAAACATCTAACGTATTTGTGAACATGGTAATTATAGTGTGACCATGGTTATCATGATGTGACCATGGCAACCATGGTTGTAGAACATAATGATTACTCGGCACACAATGTGATACAAAAGAGGAAGAAATTTTGGCTTTGGAATTAATGTTGAAATTGTGAGAATCTATGTTGAAATTAACATACACAATGGCATCAATGTTTCTGATTTTCATTCAACCCATTAAAACTGCCTAACAAATATAATGCAAACATTTCTTTTTTTTGCACTGCACAAGTCCATATTATATAAACAAGGCAGACAAAAGCTACATCAGCTTCCAATAACAAATTAGTCAAGATATGATTTACATTACTGATATTATCATGCTTATGTTAGCTGTTGCCTATGCTAGTTGGCACAGCAATCATCTTTAATCATAATTCCATCTAGCTGGCACTATGGCCACTACCAACAAAGTTATTACAGATTAGTACTTCATCTGAAGTAAACTAAACTACTTCACAGTGGCAACAGTTTCTGAACAAAACAGTTTTAAGCTTGAAACTTTTTTTTAAAAGGAGAAAGTGCAGTTACATCTACATCACATGCAAAGTGGAAGTTACAGGTACACATACAACACACATACAGTGGTCCCTCTATTTTAAGACCACCCATAGGACCACGAAAATATGGGCTTATGCTGCAACTGGTCTTAAAATAAAGGTTCAATTGGCATTTGGGACAAAATAGGTAGTCTGATTATCAAGATGATCTAAAAATAAAGGGTTGTAAAATACAGGGACCACTCTACTGTAGATGTATTTTGTAAGAAAATGCACTCCATCCATTGTCCAAACTTTGTGAATGTTGGCTGGCCAAGTCTAACCCACAACAGGTTAACTGAGAAAGCCTTTCATTATTGAACTAATGTAGCATGCCAGGTTAAAGGAACAGCTAAACAGACATTACAGTAAGATTCCATCACAACAATTCGGACGGTTTGGCAAGTTATTCCTTTATTGGTGTTATGCTAAGTCAGTGTCATTGTATGTAGTTTTATAATTCAACTAACTTTCTTTTGTCTTGTATGAAACCAAAATCTGATATGCTAACTCTTTAGGAACTGGTATCCCCATTAAATTGCAAAGACAATAGTTCATGTTGCAGCAGTCAAGAAGAAAATTTCCACATTGAGCAGGCAAATAATAAAGCATTTCAGTATGTTTTTTAAATAAATTTGTTTCTCAATTTATTCACAGAAAACTTTAATATTTCATAAATTTAGAAAGTTAACAAAAGTGATTTGTTACAGTGGGACGTGCTTGCATATGCAGCAAACTATAGCGTACAGATCCCGATTCTCTGTCTCTCTCTCTTTCTTTCTCCCTCTTTTTCTCTCTCTCCTCTTCTCTTCTCTTCCTAAACATGTTATAAGCAGGGAACCAGTATATGTGTATCTATGCATAGGTCTTGCTTGTATATGTATTGCCAATATTAACCCTATATTTTAATACCTGATCAGCTATCTCGCCGCGACGTGCAGAGTTAATCCGTTTGATCTGAAGAAGCGTGGGCGACCCTTCCTCACTCCCCGCCACTTCATACGCCGCCTGCTCACTGCCCTTACGGCGGATACGTGGAAACGTACTGCTGCCAACCCCGTCATACGTAGGGACCCTCAGTTCAATGTTGGCCTGGGATATACAGGTGACGGTGGTAGGGGTGGGGGTCTGAGGCCCTGGGGACAGGCTGGCAGGCTGGGGGGACAGGCTGGATGGGGGTGAGGATGGGGTCAAGGTGGGGTCAGTGGTCGGGGTGAGGCTTGGGGTGGGGGAGGCTATGATACCAGAGGTAGGGGTAGGGGTAGCGAAATCCATGGCCGTGGAATCCCCGGCCGCCGGGTAGACATCCGGTGGTAGCTGTAGATCGGTGGGTTTGGCTGGGGAGTGGGTGATGGTAGGGATAGGGAGGGTAGGGGTGGGGTCCACCCCTGGGGGACTGTCACTAGGACCGGTGATGCTCACTGACACAGGACTGGTAGGGGTAGTAGACGAACTCCGACTACCTGCAAACACCAATGGCATATATACACCAAGGGAGCTAGGCTCTAAGTACCCGGTATATATATTAGGTTACATAAGGCAACAGCAGGATACTGCAGCTGTGGGGACTGAGCATGCTGGAACAAGGAATGAATCCCCGCACAATCCTCAACTTCTAACATAGTATACAGGGTTTCAATCCAATAGTAACATGATTATTCTAGGTCTAAAAAGTAGAAAGCTATATCTTTTCAAAAACTTTTGAGCCTTATAAGCATATCGTATATGCTTAGTATCTAGCTTTCAGCAAAATTCCTCAGACGGTTCAATTTCGTCATAGTTGTACATACGCGTACGTTGTTAGCCAACATGTCTGTATATTAATGTTTAATAGTAAATAATAATTAAAATTTAGCCTAGTTGATCAGAACGACCTGCCACTTACCATCCTGTCCCAACCTCCTGTAGTCGCCCTGCCTGTCATCCAGCGACTGGGGGGACAGCAAATCAGAGCTGAAGTCGATATGGCTGCCGTCAGAACTTGGAGAGCTGATGGTGTAGGACTTTGGTCGGCTGCTAGAGGATAGTTCTGCGATCTCTATGGAGTTACGTTTGCCGGACGGTGGCGATCCGCCGCTAACGGTGGCGCGCCGCTGTTTGTGGCTCTCTAGTGGTATCGGGAGCAGTGCAGAGGAGGTTGAGGTGCTCTGGAAGACGTCACTGTCAGTCTCATTATCCGAGTCAGCCTCCCGGGCACTGGAAAGGGCAGTAGACGTGTATATGTTACCACCCAATGGTACAGTACATGCAAATGTTAGCACCGAACCCTAAACGGTTGACAGTGTACATATGTACCGGTATAGTACAATGCAGTATGCATTGGAGAAAGTCCAAATGTTAGCATTCTGCTACTAACGGCAGGGAACATGAACATCCTAAGTATATATTACATACAGGTACATGTACCCTGTAGCGTGTGTAGCAGTGGTATATATTTATGTGTCTGGTGACCCGATAAACCATCACGCAATGATGAGCCAGCACTGCGGCATTACCAAGTCAGGAATGTCAACCTCTACACGACTGCATGCACTATATCACGCCCCAGTAATTCTTAGGGAAAATATAAACAGTCGGCATCGGTCAGGGTGAAAACCCTTCATGCATGTCCCAGACTTCACAAGCTGTCATCACCTACGTGTAGAAAGAGCTTAGGTTTCAATGTACAGTGAAATCTGTCTTGAGAGACCACTGCCATAAGAGACCACCTGTCTTGAAGAACCACCTACTCCTGGTAGAAGGTCCCACATTTCAATGTAATTGAACCTGTCACCAAAGACCACCTGTTATGAGAGACCCTATTTTTATGGCCAAAAGGGTGGTCTTTCAAGACAAGCTTCACTGTATACAGTTCACAGGAAGCCACCTTACAACTGGAGCAAACATCTCCATTACTAGTAGCATACAATATTAATTTACCATAGGTTCATTGTGCAAATATGATCCTGTTTAGCCCCGTAGAAAACATGAAAAGGCAATCTACAGTATCAGTGAAGCGAAGTCTTCAAGTTCAAAGCTGTCCTTTAAGAATGATCCCAAATTATATTGTTAGGATACTGCAGGATAAGCAAGCCAATTCAACCTCCATAATTGCTGAGCATGTTGACTGTACATATACACTGTACATACGTGTACATACATGCTCAGGATGCACAGTGCCATGTCACATCTCATGTAAATGCATCCCTAGCACATGGAGCACAGTGTTGTACCATACAATTGCTGCTCAGTATCGTATCATATACAGTTTGTAATTACTACCGCACCCCCACCCCAACACATACACACAGACACTTTCATAATCACAGAGTCAACAGTTGTAGAATTATGTCCTGCACTGGTAAAAACACTACAGTGGTCCCTCTCTTAGGGGCCACTCTCAACAGAGGTTACTCTCACTAAAGTAGCCAAAAAGTTTTTGCCACTGCTGCTATGAAAGCTTTTACTTCTCCCTATCTCCAAAGACCACCTGTTTAATTAATGTGGCCAAAATTGTCTTGGCAAATAGGGTGGCCTTATTGGAGAGGGACTACTGTACTGGTCTGCCGAATCTGTGTCAGTTAGTTAATAGTACACACTACATGTCATTTTACATGTGTTTTAAGCCAAATGCAATTCCTGGAATGGCACATTGTGGCATGCCGGGTATTGAGGAAGGAATTTCTGGAATACGTTTTTAACATTGTATAAATGCACGATTCATTATTCACATTAAACATATACTAGTAATTATTTAATGTGGGCTCTATGCTGAACTGCTTTTGCTTTGCAATTAATATCATAAATATTATGTGTCTACTGCATATAATCATGATAATAAAATAATTAAATCAAACTGTTAAAACATGCACATGGTACATGTTCAGTTATTTATGCCTATGTTATACAAAAGACCCACACACTAGTACACACAGTAGATCCCTGGATAAAATAACTAACAATTATACATGTCACTTGCCATGATAGAGACCTCACAGGCAGAAGGACCTGCCGTACATTTTACATGTTTTACTATCAGATATCATTGAACCTGTCATCAGAGACCACCTGTCTTGAAAGGCCACATCAGGGTTATCTTTCAAGATCGGTTACATTAGGATGAACCAAAAGAATATTCTACCTGATATTGACTATAGATCAGTTAACTGGTAAACCTCCCTTATATCTATCTGTGTGGTAAAAGCCACTCACCATTATTAGATCAACAAAGTTAGCCCCAGGAACATGGTATCAGCCACAGTATTGTCAAAATTCCAATGTACGTACTACATGAGTAAAACAGCCAACTGTCACTACTGTCACTGTCCATCATATCGCTCTGGGTGTTTCAGAGATAAACATAAAGGGTCATCCATTATTGTCCAGCATGAATCATAATGTACATACCATTATTCATACCATGATATGCACAATGATGCACATAATATACAGTGGTGATTCCCTTAAAGGACAGTCTCTAGAGAGGACACCATTACCAGGTCTCCAGGATACCAATCTCAGTCAGCATGTACGGTACCATAAATTCATTTGGCACTCCCTCTCACAAAAGGACACCCCTCTAACCAGGCCAGAACTGTTTGGGGTGTCCCTATTTGCGGGGGACTGCTGTAGATATCATACAATACTGCATCCTGGCCTATATTAGGCTTACAGGAGGATGTCAGCTATGCTAAAGTGTAGCAGTGTCAACATGATTCAAGGTTAAATTTTTCGATGCTGGGAGCTGTGCAGATACCCAGGTATCTGTGACAATCTGGTTTGATTTGTTCGAAAATCAGACCTGACATTCAGATCCTAAGGATCTGACAGCTAGAACTTTCAAATGCGATCTCTGATCACACAACACGTACAACAAGGGAAATTGATGGGTCCAACCATTAACAAGTTGAAGTCAGTTGACCCTGTTGACTGATGGGTCACTATAGCATACTGCAGTCAGGAGGATCATGAGGATAGAACATACATTAGTGGGAGCCCTGGACCATAACCTGTTCAACATGTTCTATAGGCTTTTATCATTTTTATGGTTCTGTGTCAAAAAACTGAACAAGTGTCAGAAAAGTTCCCGTAAAGCATGTCAGGTGAAGAACAAACTCTCCGCTCATGCTGTATAATTATACCGGTATTACATGTAATATCTGCATGCAGTAGCACCCCCAGTTTTGAAACTCAATTAAGTCTTTCACACAGGCAGT
>JAAUYG010091669.1_pt1 | contig 22984 bp, 23 predicted proteins | sample 7278091 | NCBI WGS metagenome assembly JAAUYG01 (sample SAMN14350201, study PRJNA611818) | marine sediment metagenome | isolation source: surface marine sediment (0.6m) | place: French Polynesia: Moorea | collected 2018-08 | reverse complement strand
TGATGGGCGTAATTTTCTCGATCGCGAAGCTGTAGAAACTGGTGGCATTCGCTATGTTGGTATGGGACGATAAACCTAAATAAAGTTAGCCTGACAAATTGCTGACTAACTATCAATCAAAGTATTTTTGTCTCCGCTAAAGAAAAATAGTCTTTAAAATTGCAATTAACAGTGCAAAGTAGTCTTTTCTGCTTTGCATTTTTTAATATATTTCTGCTAATATATGCTATTTTTATCTAAAAAAAATAGCTCGACTGTGAAGCTATTTTACTTCATCAAAAGAGCTAATTATACTAACTGTTTTAGTCTACTAATTATTGTTGGCAGAAGTAGACTCAGAAGACTTATTATCTTCTGTTGTCTCTTGTTTATTATCGTTGTTATTGTAGTTTCTTCTACCACGATTTCCATAACGACTCGTTTGTTTACGGAACTTGCGAGCATTAATTTTATTTCGAGCTGCTTTTTCTTTTTTCGCGTTACGACGTTTAGCCATCTATATAGGATTCCTCATGACACACTAAAACGCTTCTGGAAGATTCTAGTTAAATAATCTAGTTGCCCTCCAGAAGCGCAATTCTATTTAGCTTTGGAGTTTAAAAGCGATCGTTGCGACGACCACCACCAAAAGAACTTCTGTTTTCGCGGGGTCTTGCTTTGTTAACTTTTAACTCGCGACCCATCCATTCCGCTCCATCAAGAGTTTCAATGGCTTTATCTTCTTCCGCCTCTGTTTCCATTTCAACAAAGCCGAAACCACGTTTACGGCCTGTTTCGCGGTCAGTAGGAAGATGAACTCGCTTTACATTTCCATATTCTGAAAATACTTCGTTTAAATCCTCTTGGCTAACCTCATAGTTAAGGTTACCGACGTAAATTGACATAAATTGAATGTCTCCTCAATGCATTTAGATGTAGAGAGCTAAAATTTCGGAAAAAAGCCAATCAATACTTATGGAAAATCCTATCAATACTGAATACAAACTGGATTGCCGATCTTTATCTCAATATGCATCCTAACACTTTATGCTATGAAAAGAGTATAATAGCCTCTGCAATAAAAATTTACATATAATTTACCGATAATTCACATAGTTAAAAGTCATTGAGTTGTACAATCCAGCATTGTTTCGTTGCAAATCTTTCAATCAAAAAATCAATTTTATTTTGGGGCGCAACCGTAGCTATCGTCCCAGGATAAACATTATTACCCCATACTGGATGGGTCAGTAAAGAGCAATTTTTATAACTAGCTAGAGGGTATTTTAACAGGGCTTTGACCACTTCATTGTCATTAAGTGTTAACTTTCCCTGACGAGAGAATAGAGGGTAGCCAGTGCGAGGATCAAAAAGATCGCTCTTGTATCCTCGATCTTGCAATGCAAAGATTAAATCACAACCAAAACGAATAAAATTAGCTCTCAAGTTATCTTTTTCTTGAGCAACCTGAAAATTAAATTCTTTTAGTGAGACTGAAGACTGTTGCAACAGCAAAATAAGATGAGCAATGGGAATCTTCCAGTCTGGTAATAGCTGCTGCTGATGATTCAAGATAAACTGATGGGGAGAAGCTAGACAAACTTGAATTTCTTGTCCTGTTGGAGTTTGAAAAGTCCTTACTATAGATGGAGATCGCATCAATTATAAAGAAGCTCAAGAATAAAGTATGAGAAGTTTAATTTTTAATTTAATTATTTTTTAAACATCTTATGTTGGTACAACATCAGTACTAGCAAGAGGATTATTAGTGCAGATAGTTTGTAATTGAGAAAGTTTAGCAGCAACTTCTCCTTGAGTTAACGTTTCTTCTGCTTTGCTAAAACCAGCTTCTAGAGTGGATGCGATCCCAAAACGCCAGAGATAAAAACCACCGTTTAAAATAGCAGCAGGAAATAGCTCGCTGTTGTTACCTTGAACAACTTCTTTAATTAAGGCGATCGCCTGAGCTTTGGATTCTAAAGCAATATCAGACCCATTTAAACTATAATCTGAAGGATTAAGTAAGAGACGTTCAAAACAATTCCCAGATTTACTCAGAGCAATGATTCCCGTGCGACTGCGGGAGAGATCGCAACTGCCTTCTAAACCTTTAACTAAAGTAAAGTCGGCAGTATCTCGAATCTTGAAAGTTTGCCGAAAACGCTCTTCAGTTGGGGGATGGACAAACCCTGCAACTAAGCTAGCATCTCCCGCTACAGGACACCAGACCAACTCTGCGGTAGCAAAAGGGGGACGTTTACCAATTTGTTCGCGAAATGGAACAAAATTATAGGCTGAGGGGAAATGCTGAGGAAGATAAATAAAACCGATATGGCTCTGATTATATACACTCTGGGCTTGAGCTAGATTAAATCTCCCAAAGTCTACTCCTAATTGTTGCCAAATTTCGATTAAGGGAATGCCATATTTAGTCGGCATACAGTCGCCACCATGCATAATCACAGGTATTTTAGCTGCAGCGAGAATCAATGCAGTAATTATAGTTACAGGTACAGTACGCGATCGCCCGTCATAGGGATTACCTAAAACTACTGGTTTGTATTCATGATTAGGGTTGATTTCCAGTTTTGATCCCAGTCGATCAAACGCATCAAGTATTCCAGCTAATTCTTCTGGGGTAGGACGTTTTATTCGATGAGCGATCGCAAATGCCCCAATTTGAGCAGGAGTTGCTTCTTGTAATAACATCATTCTCGTAGCAGTAGCAGCTTCAGCGCGGGTTAAATTTTTACTCGTATGAGTACCGCTACCGACTCTTTTTAATAGTTCTCGAAACTCATCGCTCATAATTTAGGGGGACAGCCAAGATTCAATTTACAGGTAAAGACAAGATATTAGATGTTAGATATTGACTCCTCCGCTATTGGTTAATTAGTTGTGCAGTTGGCAAGTCTCCAGATGTGCCAAAATCTTTGACCAACTGATAAAAATGAGCAATGGGAGGGACCATCAGGCGATCGCTGGTTGTTACCATGACTACTTGGCGGGTTAAAACACTGTCTAATTTTTTCTGTTCCATGATGCCCGTTTCTAAGTCTGATTGAGCAATGGGACGTACTGCTAAAGTGGGATCGTTGTAAGAATCAATTAAGGCTTTGTGGGGTAGAAGAGCAATCATTTCTCCTTGTCGAATAACTCCCCGAAAAGCATCGAGGGTATTTAACTCCATCGCGGTTTTGATTTGAACATTTTGATTTCTAAACCACTCCTGCACTAGTCTTTGCATACCATAGCCATCCTTAAAGACTATCTGGGGATATTTAACCAACTCCAGAGGAGGAATTGTTTTGAGATTACTTAGAGGGTGATTTGCCGCCATTAAAACATCAATTTGTTCTTCATAGAGTACAGTTAACTCTATTTCTGCCGATGCGGTTAAAAAACGATTATTCATCACGATCGCCAAATCAATTAAACCATCTCTTAGGACTTTAAGAGCGCGATCGCTACCTAATGCAGTAACTCTTAATTGAACTTCAGGATAATCTGTACAAAACTTTTGCAGAATTGGCGGTAGATAGTGAGCGCAAACTGAATGAATAGCTGCAATACAAAGTTCAGGTTGCTTTCCCGCAATTAAATCGGCACATTCTTGACTAACTTTATTCCATTCCTGACAAATTTTTTGAGCGCGGGGCAAAAGTTTTTCGCCTCCTAAAGTTAACTTGGCTTGGTTGCTACGATGGAATAGAGGCAAACCCAAGTCTTGCTCTAAAGACTGTATTTGACGACTAATGGTTGACTGTGTCACACCACACTTTTTTGCTGCTTGTCCAAAATTTCCTGTCTCTGTAATGGCTATAAAAGCTTGCAGTTGCTCAATTCGCATACTATCTTTAAACTTAGGCAGCTCCAATTTCTGGTAGCTTGTCTCTTGTTGAAGATAGCTGATTTGTGCGCTAATTTTGGTATAAACCGCGACATTAATTGGTTATATAGGTTACTTTAAATTGAAATTTCTCATCAGCATATTTGCTTAAGGTATCAGCTTCGACGGGGGAATGTAGGCAAATCTATAGCAGCTAGAGACTTTGGTTTATTGCTCTTGGTGGATTTCACTGGCTCAGATGCTTTTCTAGAGGAGACTGAAGATGTAGACCAAGGAGCAATGTCCGCAGTAGTTTTAACAGTTTCTGAGGCTTTGGCTACAATACGATGTATTGGGGTTGATTGAGGCTGAGTTTGAGGTAAAGAAATTTTGGTCTTGGAAGTAGAAGTTGACCAAGGCTTAATTGATCTGCTGCTAGAATTGCGATTACTGCTGGGTACTGTTTCTCTCTTAGATATAGATACTGGGGCTTGGCCTTGATAGCGTTTTAGTTCAGCTTTATATTGCAAAGCATAACGCTGTTGTTGACTCAGTCTAGTTTGTAATTCTTTTACTTGTTTTTCTTTGGTGACTAGCTCGTAGGTTTTTTTGTTATACTCCTCTTGTAATAAAGTACATTCTCTTTCTATTTGAGCAGTTTGATTTTGTGATAGTTCAAGCTGTTGCGATAAATTAGTAATTACTGCTTCTTGAGTTTGTGCTTGTTTTTCAGAGCTAGCTGTTTGTTGAGTTAGTAAGGCTATATTTTCTTGGAACTGTCTGATTTCTTCTGCTTGTTGAGCCACCAAAAGATCGCTATTTTGAGTTTTCTCAACATACTTATTAAATCGATTATCAACTTCTGCAAGCTCTTGTTCTAAACGAAATACTTGTTTAAGTAGTTTACGATTATATTCCCGCAATTTATGAGCTACTTTTTGCCAATCCATGTTTTGAGATGAAGATTCATTACTCTCCAAATTTTGATGAGTTTCGCTGGATGGTGTTATTGGTTTACTGAAATTATTTGAGCCTAAATGAGAATTTTCTTGAATAGGTTGACCAGCTAGATCTTTTACTTCATTCTGATGTTCAACATGATTATTATTCTCTATGGGAGAAGATTCAAAACTAGATTGAAAATCGAAAGAATTAGTATTATTATTAGTTTCACTCATGTTTTTATTTCTGGGATATTCAGAACATTACAGCCATAAAATCGAAAGCTTTTCAGTAATTACTCGTAATAATAAATGTAGTAATTACTGAGGTATGAGCAATGATTTATCGCAAGTGTAAATTCAGTATAAATATAAATCGAGATGGTAATTTTCTTTTTTTACGTTGCTTTATATTTGGCTAAATACAGCTTATACCTAACTTAATAAAATGCCAAGTTTTATTAACTATTAATTATGATATTGCTTAATAGTTGTTGATGAATTAATGCGCGATCAACTAAAGACTGAATTTGAAATTTATTCAAAGCTTTACCATTATAATAATGTTCTAGCCAAGCAGCAGTAATTTTTTGGGGAGCTTGGGGGATATCTGACAACTCATATCCTGGCAAATCAAGCTCAGACATTAGCTGGGTAACTTTGGGATCGTAACTGAGGGCAAAACAGCTACAGTCTTCTGCTGCTGCCATAATTAGACTATGTAAGCGCATTCCGATCGCCATTTGAACTCCTTGAAATAATCCTTTAAGTTTCTTGGGGTCTTGGAGCGACATAATGGTATTATCAGACTGCTTTAACTCGGCAGCAATTTCTTTGGCGATCGCCATATCTTGAGTTGGTTGAAAGGGAATCAATAAAATAAAGCTTTTGGTTTGTGCCTGAAAGTCTTTGATAGCTTGGATGAGAGTTTTTAGACGCTCTTTTGTGAGTAAAGGATGGGAGCGCAAAATCACTGCCACTCTAGGGTCTGGTAAATCTTCCACTTCTGGTACTGGATCACTTTGTAATGCCCATACAGGATCGGGAGCAATCAAAGATTCAATTTGCCAACTATTTAGTAATTTAGCAGAGGCAACATCCCTCACACTAATAGCATCACAACCTAATAATACCTGTTTAGTTAACCAACGAGTAAACGGCTTGTCTAGAGGACCAATACCTTGCCCCCAAGCGATCGTTTTTAAACCCCGTTGTTGAGCTAAAGCCATTAAGCCGGCATAATAAACTGGGCTAGCGATACTAGTAGAGTCTTGCATTAGGCTACCACCACCCCAAATAAATATCTGGGATTGTTTTAAAACTTTAAGAATAGCGAAGGTAGATTTGCGATGAAAACTAGCAACTCCATATTGTTTTTGAGTGGTTTTGGGATCTCCAGATAAGACAATTGGCTCAACTGATTCGGGCAGCATTTGTAGCAAAGACACGAGTAATGCTTCGTCTCCCGCATTACCCATGCCATAATAACCACACAATACTGCTCTGGTATGACTCATTATTTTTGGCTAGTGTTACTGTTTTAGGTATAGCTAATTTTAAAGTGTTGAGTTGAAAATAACACTGTTTTAGCCATAAGCTCTAATCTATTTTTATTAAAACAGGTTCGTATTTTTACTTATTATTTTCGTGCAGTGGTGTAGGAGTTTTTATTATGGATAATCTTATTGTCGATCGCTCATTAGTTGAATATCAGTCAGACTTAGATAATTTATTAAGCCAGTTAGAAAGTTTCGCTACAAACATTAATAATAAGCAACTACAGGTAACTATTCGTAACCTACGAAGCAATATTAACGAGCCATTCTTATTTGTGGTAGTAGGAGAAGTCAAGGCGGGAAAAAGTAGTTTTGTTAATGCTTTGTTACAGGCCGATATCTGTAAAACTGCTGCCGATCCTTGCACTGATGTTATTCAACAGATTGTCTATAGCGAAAAGCAATTTGAACAACCTGTTAATCAATATCTACGTAAAATTGGGTTACCCAACGAAATCTTAAAAACTTTATCCATTGTGGATACTCCTGGGACAAACACGATAGTAGATAACCATCAGGAAATTACCAAAGAATTTATCCCTAATAGTGATTTAATCTTTTTTGTCTTCTTTGCCAAAAATCCCTATACTCGCAGTGCTTGGGAATTATTAGATTATGTTAATACCGAGTGGCGCAAGAAGGTAGTTTTTGTTCTGCAACAGGCAGATCTTACTAAACCCGAAGAATTAGCCAAAAATAAAGAGAAGCTAACAGAATTAGCTCTAGAAAAAGGTATTCAATCCCCGATAGTATTGGCAACTTCTGTAGAGTTAGAAGTAAATGGCGAGCAAGAGCGTAGTGGCTTTAGTGAAGTTAGAAACTATATTAAACAGACTCTTAAGGATGGCAGTACAAAAAAATTAAAACTTCAGGGAATAGCTAAAACTAGCGAACAAATTATCGAGCTACTGCGAAAAGATTTACTTTCTGTTCAGCAACAGTTAACTAAAGACCAAGAAATAGTAAATAAGATTAAAATAAAACTACAACAAAACAAACGACAATCGGGTTTTGAATTAGAATCTTTAATCAATCGGCTACTCAATAAATACGACAAAATCACCGCTAGAGTAAAAGAAGATTTTCGCGAAAAACTATCTCTATTTACCTTAGTCAGGGGATCGTTTGCGGTGTTATTGCGGACTAATAAATCTGTTCCTACCTGGATGGATGAACTAAAACAAAGCTGCGAAAATGAATTAAAAGCTTCTTTAGGAGAAATATCTCAAGATGGCATTAAACATTTTGTTGGTGGAATTAGGGAATTATTACATAACTTGGTAGATGATTTACAGGATATCAAAGTAAATCAAATTACTAATAATAGTATTACCGTTAATACCATTGAAAGCCGTCAAGAAATTGTTGAAGATGTGCAGCAAAAAGTATCTAGTTTATTAGATGACAAAACTTTTTTGGATTCAATTGAATCGGTTAACGCTAGTGTTGCTCCCAGATTTCTTGGTGGCGGTGCAGCTACTGTTGCGGGTACGGCGATCGCTACTTTAACAGAAATTGTCTTATTAGATATTATCGGCACGGCTTTTGCAGGAGTTGGTATCTTATTTGCGGGGGGGACATTAATTCTTAAAAAGCGTAAAATTATTCGTCAGTTTGAAGAGAAACTCGACCAAGAAAAAGTTCGTTTTGAAAGTGAACTATCTAATAAATTGAATTCTAAATTAGATATTATCTACGAAGAAATAGAACGTAATTTTGTGAGTATTTATAATTATGTAGAAAATGAAGAACAAAATATACTACCTTTGGTTGAGCAGTTTAGAAAGATTGAACAACCAAAAAAACAGTTAATGATTGACAATCAAAATTAAACCAACAGAAAATTATAATAAGTTAACTTGCTGAAAAACAAAACAAAATTATTCAAAACAAAAATGGTTGAACTGTTGTATATATGCAAAAGCAAGTAGCAGAATCTTAGATGAATTAGTTTGGTTTTCAAGTATTCTGTTGAGTTGAAAATGAGATTTGCCTACCCTACTTTTATTAGTGATTTCTTTACTGGAAATATCCTAATTTACTAAATCTGAATCATAAAAGTAGGTAGATAACGATCTGGAATACTAGTAGATTCTGTTTCACCTATGAGTTTTCCACCTACTGCAAGATAAAAACTTGCAGCGTTTGGGTCTCCTTGAATTATAATTACCTGTCTTCCTAATTGATGAGAGATAGTTTTCGCGTGGTCGATTAATTTACGACCATAACCTTGACCAATATAAACAGGTTCGATAAATAAAGCCTCCAATTCTATTTCAATTGGAGATAATATTGCAAGAGCATAAAAACCGACAATGGAATTATCAATTTCAGCTACAAAAATATGATTACTTTGAATATCTTCTGGTGAATAAGTAAGCTCTTTTCGACAAGCATCAATAAACTCTTGAGAATATCCCCAATAAGCTTTTGAGCGCAGTGCTAAATCACTAAGTAATTCTGACTCAGACGGTTGCCCTTTGCGTATATTAAAATTCACGTGAATTATTAAATTATTCCTGCCCAATACCTAACTTTTTCGCATATCTGGGTTTAAAATATCACTTAAACCTTCTCCCACCAAAGATAAACCTGTAACCATGATTGACATCGCCAAACCAGGGAAAGTAGCTGACCACCAAATCCCTGTGGGCAAAGCATCTAAAGCCAAACGGAGATCGTGACCCCATTCTGGGATTTCTGGAGGAAGTCCTAAACCAAGAAAACCCAAGCCACCTAGAATTAAAATTGCATCCGCAGCATTCAAGGTGAATAAGACAGGGACACTTTGAATGACATTCAAAAACAGGTAACGAGATAAAATTCTACTTGTGGGTGCGCCCATCGCCTGTGCTGCTTCGATAAATAATTCAGTTTTAACGCTGGTAGTATGATTGCGGACTATTCGATAGTACTGCGGAACATAGGCAATACTGAGGGCTAAGGCTGCATTTAAAACTCCCTTGCCAACCACAAAAGCTAGAGTTACGGATAATAACAATCCAGGCAAAGTATAGATTGTATCCATAAAAAAGAGCAAAACCTTATCGATTTTGCCCCCCAGATAGCCACTAACTAAGCCCAAAGGAACACCCAAAATCAAACTAATGGTAGTTGCTAGCATGACAACTTTCAAAGCTGCTTGAGTGCCAAACAGAGTGCGGGAAAAAACATCATATCCTTGGCGAGTTGTGCCAAACCAATAATCTGCTCCTGGTGCTTCATGAATGGGATTGGCTAAAGCTTCTGTAGGATCTTGTAACCAGCCAATATCCTGTAAGATCGGGGTGAGTAAAGCGATCGCCATAAAGCTTAGAGTAATTATCAACCCGATAATAGTTAGGCTTTGGGACAGGGTGGGGCGAAATCGACGCGGTAATCTGACTCTAGTGGTTGTCATAATTTAACTGAGAATTGCGAGAAGTCATTCAATTAAAGTAACAATTGTAATAATAAAGAGCCGACACTACCCATAAATTTACCCACATGACCCATCCCTCCTTCATTTTTAGCTGCATTTTCTTCTGCTTGCTGAATTAATGCCATTTTTTGCTGAAAATCTCTAGCTGTTTGATAACCCAGTTTGTGTTCTTGTTTTTTAAATAATTTGGCTGCTATTTCCGTATTTTTTTTCGCCTCTGCTCGATGATCAAAGTTGTATTGAATAATGCCCAAACCAAGATAAGCTGGGGCAAATTCGGGATCGAGGTTAATAGCCCTATGGTAATGAGCAACCGCCGCATTGTAATTGCCACGCTCAACTTCTCGTACTCCCCAGCGATGAAATTGTTCAGGAGTAGCAGCCGTTTCGGAAATACCTTTTATACCTTCTAAATGTGCAGAATCTAGGTCAACTTCTGTCAAATTAGTGTTGCCTACGTAAGCATTTCTTAGGTCTGTACCACTTAAATTTGCACCTGTTAGGTTTGCTCCCGTTAGGTTTGCTCCATGCAGGGATGCACCTGCTAGATTTGCCCCTATTAGATTCGCTCCCATTAAGTTAGCCTGACTGAGATTTGCACCTGTTAGATTTGCTTGCATTAAGTCTGCTCCTGTTAAGTTAGCTTGTACTAAACCAGAATTACTGAGATCGCATTGAGAGCATTTTTTTGTGCTTAAAAGCTGGTTAAGATCGCTTAAACTTTCAGCCTGAAGAGGTACAGATACAGCAATAGTAGTTAATGTAGTTATTACAGTTAATAGTTTAGTTTTCATAGACTTTACTCGAATAGCTCGCCAAGATTTCGCCATTCTAGCCTTTGTAAATACCAAATACAGAATTAAGAGAGATCCCCCTAAAATATTTAGGGCGAACAGCCGTTCGCCCCTACTTACTATGTAAAATCAACTATAAACAAGAAATCGACTTAATGAAAACCGCAATATTCCTTAACTTTTTGGATCGAGAGCATCCCTTAGTCCATCACCAATATAGTTAATACTTAAGACGGTTAAAAATATCGCCATCCCAGGGAAAAATGCCATGTAAGGAGCAGAAGTTAAATAATCTTTGGCTTCAAATAACATTCGCCCCCAAGTAGGTACATCAGGGGGGAAACCTAAGCCTAAAAAACTGAGAGTAGATTCGGTAATAATTGCATTACCAACTGATAGAGTAGCAGCAACAATAATTACACTTAAAACATTGGGAAATAAATGTGTCCAAATAAGCCTACTGGGTTTGGCTCCGATCGCTCTTGCTGCGCTGATAAATTCCATCTCTCTTAGTTTTAAAAAGTTAGCCCTCACTAATCGTGCTACCGACATCCAATTTAAACCGCCAATTAATAGCACAATCAAAATAAATACTCCTAGTTCTGCCCCTGCAATTTTTTTGACAGAATCGCGAAATAAATAAACAATTAAAAGTAATAAAGGTAACTGGGGTAATGCGAGAAATAAATCGGTGATTCGCATTAAAATACCATCAATAATGCCACCATAGAATCCTGCGATCGCGCCAATAACTGTCCCCAGTAATATTGCTACCAACATTGAAGCAATACCCACTGTCAAAGATACTCTACCTCCTTGTAAAATTCTAGCTAATTGATCTTGCCCTAAATCATTAGTGCCAAAAGGATGCTGCCAGCTTGGAGGAGCAGAAGAAGCCATAAAATCGATTTTATCAGCAGGAGTTGTATAGATAAAAGGGGCAAAAATAACTGCTAAAGCAATAATTAAAATAACTATTGCCCCAAAAACCGCAGGGCGATCGCGCTTAAATTTTCGCCAACTATCCAACCATAAATTACTTTCAGCTCGCTTTTTAATTTCTATGTTCTTAACAGAATTCATCCCTAAGTTATTTATCACCTACCTATTACTTAATTTGATGCTAATAGCTAATAGCTAATAGCCATTAGCTATTAGCTAATTTAATACTTAACCCTTGGATCTAAAACAGCATAAACCAAATCAGCTATTAAATTAAAGAAAACAATTAAAATACCATAAATAAAAGTGATTGCCATCACTACAGGAGTATCACTACGATAAATAGATTCAATTAATAATGCACCGATACCTGGTACTCGAAAAACCTGCTCTGTTACCAATGCACCAGTAAAAATAGTAGGGATATCCAAAGCAATTAAAGTGACCACAGGAATTAGAGCATTACGCAACACATGATTTTTAATGACGGCAAACTTGCTCAATCCCTTAGCTAAAGCTGTTGTCACATATTCCTGTTTTAATTCTTCCAAAACAGCCGAGCGAATAAAACGCATCAAAATTGCTGCATGATACAAAGCTAAAACAGATATCGGCATAATCGACTGCCTAACCTGTGCCATAAAACTTTGCCAATCTGTTACTTGTAGAGTGCTATTAAAAATAAAGGGTAACCAGCGTAACTGAACACTAAAAATAATAATAAAAAGTAATCCTGTAAAAAAGGGAGGAATGGAAAATCCCAAAAAAGCGATCGTGGTAATTATTTGATCTGTAATAGAATAACGTCTAATAGCCGAAATAATCCCTAAAGGAAAAGCAATTAATAAACCAAAAATATAAGCTAACCCTACAACTAAAAAAGTAGTCGGTAACCGCTGCCATAATAGTTGAGATACAGGACTCCGACTATTAAAAGAATAGCCCATATCCCCCTTAATAAAAGAGCCAAACCACTTAAAATAACGAATATAAGCTGGTTGATCTAAACCAAGAGATTTACGGATATTTTCTCTAACTTCGGCGGTAATAGCAGGATTAGAAGCAAATTCACCTAATGGATCTCCTGGTGCTAATGCCAAAATAGTAAAAATAATGATGCTAATAGCGATTAAAGTTGGTACTGCTATTAGCAGTCTTTTTATAAAAAATTGACTCATATTCTGTATCTAAGAAATCTTACTTTAATTAAGTAATTGATTCTGTTATAGTTATTTATTCTGAATAACTATTGAGTTAATGTTATTATTTTCAGAGTAAGTACTTAATAATCTTATAAGGTTTTCTAGAAAGATTTTCAGTAATATATCTTACTGACTTAGATTTAGATAAGGTTATAATTGTTACATAAAAATATAAATAAAGTTACATGATTATGCTTAAAATACATAATAAAAATGAGCTTATTAATAACTATCAAACTGGAGTTAGAAATTTTCAGCAGACAATTTTGACCGCTGTCAACTTGGCAGAAACTAATCTGGAACAAATTAATTTGGATGAGTCTAATTTAATTGAAATCAACTGGAGTAATTCTAATCTAAGTCAAGCTAGTTTAAGAAAAGCTTATCTTTGTTTGTCTAATTTTCAAAACTGCTGTTTGAAACAAGGCTATCTCCAAGAAGCTAATTTAGAGCAAGCAAATTTAACAGGTGCCGATTTAGAAAGTGCAGATTTAAAAGATGCAGATTTGACAGGAGCTAATTTAGAGCAGGCAAACCTTAAAGGAACTAATTTAACAGGAGCAAAACTAGAAAATGCTTGTTTAACAGGAGCAGTTTATAATTCTGCAACTATCTTTGAGCCAAATTTTGATCCTCAAGCTGCAGGAGTCATTCTAGCAAACTCAAATTCATCTAATCTCAAAGCCAAGACTGATTTCAAATCTCAACAAAATAACGGTACTATCAAGAAAATATTTTCTTGGTATCGCCCTTCTAAATTAGGCTTGCAAACTCAAGATTAAAGCTAGAAAGTAGCAAAAATTTACTTTTTTCAAGGTTAAGTAGGGACATGGCTAACTATCACATCCCTACTTACAATTAATCTTAGAATGAACTTAGGAGAAAATTAATCTAGCCTACTGCACATACTTCGGTTAGAAAGACGATACTTTTCTATACTTTGATAATTATCCCGATCTTCATACAGATGGCAAACCTTGGTTACTTTTTGAATTAATTCCCAGTTAAAAGTGCAATCTTCGTAGAGATATTCACCCCAGTTTTCTACCAAGCTTTGATGAGCTTGACGTAAGTTATACCAAGGAATACCAGTAGTTAGGTGATGAGGAATGTGAACATTAATATCGTGGCAGAGAAATTCCACCCACCAAGGATATTTACAGTTTACAGTACCTGACAGTTGAGCGCGGGCTTCGTTCCATTCCTCTTCTGGCTTAAAAGGAATTTCGGGCATAGTGTGGTGAAACATCGTAAAGGTACTCATCCAGAAATGATATACCATCCAAGGCATAAGCCAAAACTTAATAAAGCCTGTAATCCCAGTAGTAATTAATAAAGCTAGAAAACCAATAGCCGCACCAATTAAAACCACTAGTACTGATAAACGTACTTGCTGTCTCTGTTTGCCCTCAAATTTTTGCCAGTTAAAGTGCAATTTTGCCCAGTGCGCAATTGAACCCATCCACCAAAACCAACCACGCATTCTACGATATAGCCATTGTAAAGTAGTCGAACAATTATCATATGTCTCTGTGGTGAAGGGATCCCAAGCATTATCTACACCCAATTTATTAGTATGCTTGTGATGATGGTTATGTAAAATGCGCCATGGGTGAAAAGGATAAATAATTGGCAGAGTCATAATGTGTCCTACCACGTCATTTACCCACATGCGATTAGAGAAAGAACGATGACCGCAATCATGAGCAATAACAAAAAAGCCCTGTAAACCTGTCCCCAAAAATATCCAAGCAAAAGGTAATAAATACCAGGGAGCAACTGCAACTGTCCAATAGCCTAACGCAACACACAAAACATTGATAATGAGCTTAGACCAAGCTTTGCGGGGGTTTTTAATAAAAACTTCTTTGGGTAGAGTGTTAATGATGTCTCTCAGTTTGATGTTGTCAGCCAACTGTGGAGATTCAGGAGACTTCAAGGTTTGTGGGGATGTTGCTGTCATAAAATTTATTTGACGATCTAAATGTTATATTTTTTGGTAGCTTACGGACGATCTAGCAGAACAAATTGTCGTCCAAGAACGCACGTGTATGTGCATAAAAACCTTGACACCTACAAAATCTATAGGAGGATGAGTAAATATTTAATTTCTGACAGTAACAGCAAGTTAGTCCACGACTGCCGCAGAAATATTACAAATTATGGCTTTTATTTCACAATCCTTAATATTTATATCACAGTTACGTAACTTATGAAGTTTTGATCCTAATTAAGTAGAAATATTATTCACAATGGCTTTGTAGATAGAAGCAAGTTCATTCGTTGCTTTTACATACTTGGGCAATCTACAAGATACGGATAAAATATAAACTTGCGGTTATGTTTTGATTCAATTTTGTATACCAACAGAAAGCTTAATGACTGAAGCCACTGCTATTCCTAAGCCACAACCAATCAGCAAGGCAGCAACTTTATTTTATCAGGTTGCCATGTCTCAACCTGCTTCTCATTTATTTGAAGTTACGTTAAAAGTGAGAAATTGGCAATCAACAACCCTAGATTTAAAAATGCCAGTTTGGACTCCTGGTTCTTATTTGGTAAGGGAATATGCCAAACACGTTCAGGATTTTGTGGCGCATAATAGCGATGGGCAGATTTTAGCTAGCAAAAAAAATAGCAAAAACCATTGGCAGATAGAAACAAAAAATTGCTCTGAAGTAACAGTCAGCTACCGTATTTTTGCCAATGAACTAACAGTGCGTACTAATCATTTAGATTCTACCCACGGTTTTTTTAATGGTGCAGCCTTGTTTTTCTTTGTGACTGGGTTAGAAAAACAGCCAATCAAAATTAAAATTGTTCCTCCACAATCAGATTGGCAGGTTACGACAACTCTACCTAAAGTTGAGGGAGAAGCTAATACTTTTATTGCCCAAGATTTTGATACTTTGGTTGATACCCCTGTAGAAGTTGGGACACAGAAAGTGTACGATTTTGAGGTATTAGATAAGCCTCATTCCCTAGCCATTTGGAGTAAAGGTAATGCTAACCCGAAAAAGATAATTGCCGATACGAAAAAAGTAATTGAGAAAGAAGCAGAACTGTTTGGTGGTTTACCCTACCAAAAGTATTTATTTTTGCTACATCTATCGGGTAGTGGCTACGGTGGTTTAGAACATAAAAATTGTTGTACTCTCAATTATCCTCGATTTGGATTTCGCGATCGCGATAAATATAATCGCTTTATACAGTTAGTTGCCCACGAATTTTTTCATCTGTGGAATGTCAAACGAATTCGCCCCAAAGCACTAGAAACATTTGATTATGAAGCAGAGAACTACACCACCTCTCTTTGGTTTTGTGAGGGAACAACTAGCTACTACGATATTTTAATTCCACTGCGGGCTGGCATTTATGACCGTAAAACTTTTCTCGAAAATTTGAGTAAAGATATTACTAAGTATCTTAATATCTTCGGGCGCAAGGTACAACCTTTGGGAGAATCGAGTTATGATGCTTGGATTAAACTCTATCGCCGTGATGCCAACAGTGATAACAATCAGATTTCCTACTACCTTAAAGGACAATTTGTCTCTTTGCTGCTAGATTTACTAATTAGAGCTAAACATCATAATAAACAATCCCTTGACGACGTAATGCGGTTAATGTGGCAGCGTTTTGGACAGGATGAAACCGGTTTTACGGAAACTCAACTTAGAGGTGTAATTACTGAGGTTGCTGAACAAAATTTAGATAATTTCTTCTCTCGCTACATTGAAACTACTGAAGAATTGCCTTTTGATGACTATCTAGACTTCTTTGGCTTATACTTAAAAACTATTGAAGAATCAGAAATTCCTTATATGGGAATCAGGGTACAGTCAGAAAATAACCAGGAGGTAATTAAATTTGTCGCCGCAGAATCTCCCGCAGCCCAAGGGGGAATTGATGCTAACGATGAATTATTAGCGATTGATGGTATTCGAGTTAATGCTCAGTCTTTAAATGAACGCCTCAAAGACTATCAAGTAAACGATACAATCCACGTGACGGTTTTCCATCAGGATCAATTAAAAACCCTTCCCATTACCCTGGCTCAACCCCAAGTTAGCCGTTATGAAGTAGCAATTCAAGACAATTTATCTCAAGAGCAGCAGCAAAATTTAGTGGAATGGCTTGGGAAATAAGTAATCAGATAGGGGCGATTCGCGTTCGCGTAGCGTCTCTGAAGGAGATATTGCCCGTACATCAGTAAGAAGTAAGAAATAGTTATGCACAATTTTTTAGAGTTAGCCTATTTTAAGAATCAGTTTGTTCCTTTTGAACAGGCAAATATTTCTATTGCCACCCATGCTCTACACTACGGAACTGGTGCTTTTGGCGGAATGAGAGGTATCCCCAATCCAGAAAATGTAAATCAAATATTATTATTTAGATTAGATCGTCATTGTAATAGATTGAGTGATAGTGCTAAGCTATTAAATTATGATTTACCTGGGTCTAAAATTCAGCAAATAATTATTGATTTCGTTAAAAAAAATAAGCCTAATAAATCTTTTTATATTCGTCCTTTTGTTTATACTTCCGATTTAGGTATTGCTCCCCGACTACACAAAATTGAGAAAGACTTTTTTGTTTATGGTTTAGAATTAGGAGATTATTTACCACCTGAAGGTATTAGCTGTCGTATTAGTTCTTGGTATCGTCAGGAAGATCGAAGTTTGCCCCTAAGAGGTAAAGTTAGTGGTGCTTATATTACTTCTTCTTTGGCTAAAACTGAAGCGGTGGAATCGGGTTTTGATGAAGCAATTCTGATGAATTCTCAAGGAAAAGTCTGTGAAGCTTCGGGGATGAATATATTTATAGTGAGGAATGGTAAATTAGTCACCCCTGGGTTTAATCAGGATATTTTAGAAGGGATTACTAGAGATAGCATATTAACTATTGCCAAGAATTTAGGCATCGAAACCGTTGAAAGGGCGATCGATAAAACAGAGTTATTTATTGCAGACGAAGTATTTTTAAGTGGTACTGCGGCTAAAGTTACCCCTATCAAACAAATAGAAAACTACCATTTATCTACTGATAGACCAATCACTGAAAAAATAAAACAAAAACTAACAGCAATTACTGAAAATAAAGAGCCAAAATATCAAGATTGGGTTTATACAGTTGATTGCTAATTTCTGAACCTTAAAAGCTAAGGGCTAATTAATAAATTAAATATAGTGACATTTTTGTTTTATATGTCGGCGATTCACGATAGATTAAATCATGAAGTGGTAGCAAATTATACGATTGATTTAAAACTAATGATGAGTAAAACCGTCGCTGAGATCATGACTGTCGATCCGATTACAGTATCGCCCCAAACATCACTACAAGAGGCGATTCAAATTTTAGCAGACAATAAAATTAGTGGTTTACCTGTGGTAGATGATCGGGGGCAATTAGTAGGAGTAATTTCTGAAACCGATCTAACCTGGCAAGCAACAGGAATCGAAGCACCTCCTTATATTATGTTTCTCGATAGCGTGATTTATCTACAGAATCCAGCTAAACACAATCAAGAGGTGCATAAAGCCTTAGGGCAAACTGTTGGCGAAGCCATGAGCGATCGCCCTGTAACAATTAGAGGAAATAAGCTAGTAAAAGAGGCTGCTAGGATTATGCACGACAAGAAACTGCGTCGCTTACCTGTGGTTGATGAGCAATCTCAGCTCATCGGTATCATTACTCAGGGAGATGTAATTCGGATGATGGCAGCAGAATAGTTGTCCCAACAGTCTATTTAATTTAATTAATTTAAAGCGGGTTTAAGTTCAACAATTTGAATAATGAGTATCACACCAGAATCAATCAAAAGTTTACTAGATTCCGAAGACTTTGGCGAGCGTATCAGAGGTTTGAATCAACTGCGGCAAATTGAACCTGAAACTGCTTTTACAATGGTTCAACCAATGATCGTTGATAAAAATACCCGCGTGCGCTACGCAGCAGTTAGTCAATTAGATACCCTGGGACAAAGTAATAAAACTGCTTCATTAGAAATTTTACGCGATCGCCTGTTTAACGATCCAGAACCAGATGTCCAAGCAGCAGCAGCAGATGCCATTGGCGGCTTAAAACTTGTCGAAGCCTTTGAAGATTTAGCTAATATCTATCACGATACATCAGAATGGCTGGTACAGTTTAGTATTATTGCTGCCTTAGGAGAATTGGGCGAACCAAGGGGTTTCGAGCTGTTAGAAGAAGCGCTGATGTCTGATAATAACCTGTTACAGACAGCGGCGATCGGCTCGATGGGAGAATTGGGTGATACTCGCGCTATTCCTTTATTGGCTACCTTTGTGGATAATGAAGACTGGCAAATACGTTACCGTTTGGTTCAAGCTCTTGGCAGATTAGGGGGAGAAGAAGCACGGAACATAATTACTAAACTGACAGAAGATCAATCTCAACAGGTAGCACAGGAAGCAAAAAACAACCTAGAATGATTGCCAATTGACAATAATGGCTTATTTATTACTTAATACTTCGTTAGGATTAATTTTTGCTCAACGCTCAAAGTGACGCATTATCGTCTTAAAAGTTAAAATTTGGTCAATTATCCACTGGATAGTTTTCAATGATCTAGATCCCTGAAGTAACTAGTTATCGCACAATTTATGTTTTTAAAATTTCTAGGCTTAACATCTTGTACTCTAGTAACTTTTACCCTGCTTTTAATTCCCGCAGTAGTAGATGGAGATTCTTCAAGGGCGATCGCTCAAACAAGTCAGTTGGAATTAAACAACCTACTTTTAAAAGGAAAACAGCACGTAAAAGAACAAGATTATGACAAAGCTCTAGAAACTTATGAACAAGCAGCCACTCTAGATCGACAAAATCCGCAAATTTTTTCGGGTATTGGCTATGTACAAACTCTTCGAGAAGACTATAGTGCGGCAGCAGTGGCTTATGAACAGGCGATCGCTTTAGCTCCCAATGATCCAAAGCTATATTATGCTCTTGGTTATAGTCTGGGTAATGCAGGGGAAAATTTGTCAGCAGCTCAAGCTTATGAAAAAGCTATTGAGCTAGAGCCAGAAAATATTCAAAATTATCTTGGGTTGGGGGTAGTGCTACTGCGGGAACAAGAATACGATAGAGCAATTCAAGCTTACTATCGTGTTTTGGCTTTAGCCCCCGATAATGAACAAGCCCATAAGATTATCTCCAGTGTTTTAATTGAACAGCAACGTTACCCTGAAGCAATTAAGTTATTAAAAACTGCTGTACAAAAATATCCTCAACTAGCAGAGCTTAAGCTACAGTTAGCAAATACTTTACTTAAACAAGGAAATGTCTCGGCTGGGCTACAGACACTAGAAGCAGCTAAGCAAACTAACCCCCAAAATCATTTGATTTATCTCCAAGTTGGAGATATTTTGTATCAACAGGGAGATCTAGACACAGCTTTAAGCGAATATCAGCAGGCGGCTAGACTCAGATCTGATTCCATACCAGCTATTGAAGGTATGGGGAAAATTTACTTAGCTAAACAAGATTACTTTAAAGCCATTATTACTTTTCGTCGTCTAACAGAAATGTCTCCCAATAATCCTTCGGGATATCGCAATTTGGGTGTAGCTTTAAAAGCGAGAAACAGAAATCCAGAAGCGATCACTGCTTTTAATCAAGCTCTAAAATTATATAAAAAGCAAGGTAATACGCAAGAAGCGGATAAGGTTGCCGCACTTATTGATGAAGTAAATGATGAACAGTAATTAGGGGTAAAGCTAATTACTAATTAAAAAATAATATAACTGTTTGCATTAACCCTACAATAAACCCTAGTATTCCACCCAAGTTAACGATCGCCTGGAGTTCATTTTTAACGATGCCCTGTACCGCTACTTCTAATTCTTCGGGGGAAGTGGCAGAAACACGATCGATAATTACCTGATCGATAGACAGGATGGGTATGGCTTGAGCGACAAGTTTTTCTAGATCTCGTTCAAGATAACGTTCCAAAACTAATGCTAACTCTTGACTAATTACTTCTAGAGAATCACTAACTGTTGGGGAAGATTGTAGACGTTTAAGGATTAATACTGCCAAGTTTTCCCATTCTACCGAATCACCTAGACGCGCAATTACATCGCCTCCTTCTTCTCTAATGTAATTACGTACTGCTTCCCGTACAGTTTTACGTAATTGCCTTACAGTGGAGACTGGTAAATTTTGCAGTGACAGATTTTTCAGCCAGTTTTTAATGCGATCGCGAATTTGCAGCGAGAAACTTAATTCTTCTAGTCTGGCATTGGTAATTTCTTTTTCATCAATACAAAAAGAGCGTAACCTGATTAGACTATTGCGTAAACCAAACAAGTTAGCAACTACCCAGTAAGTACCACTAGTTTTTTCGCGGAATCCCTCATCAATAATTTGAATATTGCGATCGCTTAAAAAATCAATAATTGCTCGGCGAATTATATCAGGAGGCAGCACCGATCCCAATAGCCAGTCAGAAAATTTCTTGGCTTGGGCATCTTTGAGTTGAAAATTGAGCAGAATCTGATCGAAAATTTGGTTGGTTTGAGCTTCTAAAAAATCATCTTTTCTAGCTAATACCTTGAGCAACCGAGGTAAAGATTGACTAAAAAGATCGTGCAGGATACTCGCTAAAATTTTAGCTGTTTTTTGTTCGCGATCTGACTTAACTTGATCTAAAGCTAGCTTGAGCAACCATAAAATTGCACTTTCCATGCGCTCAGTTGCCAAAAGTCTTTGAGCTAACTTTTGTAGTTCATTGGGAGTCAGCAAAGATCCCATAATCGTATCAGAAACTTTTTGAGCTAGACGCTCTTGATTACTAGGAATTAATCCAGGAGTAAAAGGTAACTTACGCTTACCAATATAAATAGCCTTATAAGGGCGGAATAGCATTTTGATAGCTATATCATTCGTGAAATAGCCAATTATGCTTCCAGCTATGGGAGGAACAAAAAATATCCAGAGATTCGCTAGTGCCAAAGCAGTATGTTGAATCGACAATAAAAATTAAACAGCAGACAATTAATTCTATTCCTATTTTATTTCTTTAACACCAATATCCCCATCATGCCTCCCATCAGAGGATAATGAGTAGCTTGATTAAAACCTTCTGCTGTTGCTAGTTTAACCTGTTCTTTACCCGGAGGAAATCTCTCCACACTCGGATTGATGTAAGCATATTCTTCTTTCATCCCCATATTTTCAGCAGTTGGCACAACAATATTGTTAAGATACCACTGTTGAAAGGTTTGCATATAACCCTGACTAGGGCGATGAAAATCTAGTAGTGCCGCTTTTGCTCCTGGCTTGAGAACACGGTACAATTCCTTGAGGCAAAGAGGAATATTAGTTACGTTACGCAAACCATAACCCATAGTGGCGCAGTCAAACTTATTATCAGTAAAAGGCAAGTTTAAAGCATCTCCTTCTAGCCATTCTATAGGCACTGTGGGGCATTTAACCATCTGGCGTTGTTTAGCGATCGCCAATTGTTCACAAGCAAAATCTAATCCCGTTACCTTGCCCATATTGCCAACTTTTTTAGCTAATAAAAGAGCTAAATCTCCACTACCACAGCAAATATCGAGGGCAGAATCTCCTAACTTAGCTTCAATCCATTTAACTGCCATTAGCTTCCAAATACGATGCTGTCCAAAACTAAGGCGATCGTTTAGCCGATCGTATACGGGTGCAATACGATCAAAAATAGCCCTAATTTCTGCTGCTGCTGGGGAAGCGGTTTCGGTCATTAAACTTTTTGTCTGGGAATTAATTTGTACCAATCATATAGCACAGCCTAAACTCGAAATAAACAGCCAGAAAAATCTTAATAAAAACTAGTTCTTAAATTCCCAGATGTTATGGTGAGATCAAGCAGGGAAAAGAATGCTATATAATCTATAGTCACTACTGTGCTAGATCTTAAGTTTTATGTCAGAAAATGAATCTGGTGTAAATCCCTCCATCTTGGAACAGAAACAAAATTTCTTTGTGGTGGGGATTGGTGCCTCCGCAGGGGGACTGCGCGCCCTTGAAGAATTCTTTGAGCATCTGCCAACCGATAGTGGGGCTGCTTTTGTAGTCATTCAACACCTATCACCAGATTTCAAAAGTCTCATGAAAGAATTGCTAGAACGGCGTACCCGTATGGCAATCTATCGAGTCACAGAAGGGATGGAGTTAGAACCAAATTCCATCTATCTAATTCCTCGGCACTGGTTCCGTTATATGTGGCCCTACCAATCTTTTCTACGTCTGGCTTAGAGCAATAATGGGTTGTCCTCTAAAATCAGTCCCCTAATGGAGCTATTTTCTCCTCCT
>JAAUYG010065110.1_pt1 | contig 22999 bp, 21 predicted proteins | sample 7278091 | NCBI WGS metagenome assembly JAAUYG01 (sample SAMN14350201, study PRJNA611818) | marine sediment metagenome | isolation source: surface marine sediment (0.6m) | place: French Polynesia: Moorea | collected 2018-08 | reverse complement strand
CAGCTTTAATGCCCCCTTTGCCCCGCGCCGAGCATCGGTGGCAGGGGCGGATCAAGCGTGTCGGCCTGTCTGAGCGAAGCGAGTTCCGACACGCGCCGAACCTGACGCCGACGCGCAGGATACGCGGGGCGCGGGCGCCTTCTTTTGGTTACTTTTCTTAGGCGAATAAGAAAAGTAACAGGAACGATATCAGATCGGCATAACCTCGCAGGGACCTCCACCCGAGGTTAAAGGTTTGGTTCAAAACTAAACGCTACCGATCCTATCATAGGAGCATGCTGCCGATGAAATTGATTGCCCCCTCCATTCTCTCAGCCGATTTCGCCCGGCTGAGAGAAGACATTCGCGCCGTCGAAGAAGCCGGTGCCGACTGGATTCATATCGACGTCATGGACGGGCACTTCGTGCCCAATATCACCATGGGGCCGCTGGTGGTGGAGGCCGTGCGACGCTCGACCCGATTGCCTTTGGACGTTCACCTGATGATCGAGAACGCCGAGCGCTTCATTCCCGATTTCGTCAAGGCCGGCGCCGACCTCGTGGCCGTTCAGGCGGAAGCCTGCGTTCACCTGAACCGCTGCGTCCAACTGATCCGCGAATGCGGCGCCCGGCCCGGGGTGGTGCTCAATCCGGCCACGCCCCTCGAGAGCCTGACCTGGGTACTCGAGGATGTCGATTTCATCATGCTCATGAGCGTGAACCCCGGTTTCGGCGGGCAGACATTCATCCCCAACACGCTGGCGCGCATCCGGCAGCTGCGGGCCATGCTGAACGACCGCGGCCTGGCCCCCCTGATTGAAATCGACGGCGGGGTCAATGCCACGACGATTGCCGACATTGCCGCAGCCGGGGCCGACGTCTTCGTGGCCGGATCGGCCATCTTCGGCAGTCCGGACTACCGGGCCACCATCGCTGAATTTCGTCGCCTGATAGGAGATTGAAACGATGCCCACGACGTCAATGAAACGGGTTCTCGTGATCCACGGTCCGAATCTGAACCGGCTCGGCCGCCGCGAGCCCGACATCTACGGAAGTGACACCCTTGAAGCCATCGACACGGAGATCGTCCAGGCCGGAAAGGATGCGGGGATCGAGGTGCAGACATTCCAGTCCAACGCCGAGGGCGAACTGGTGGACCGCATCCAGCAGGCGGCCGAAGAAGTCGACGGCCTCATCATCAACCCGGCCGCCTACACCCATACCAGCGTGGCTCTGCGGGACGCTCTCCAGATGCTGGCCATCCCCGTGATCGAGGTGCATCTGTCCAATATCTACCGGCGCGAGGCCTTCCGCCATCACTCGATGACGGCCGCCGCCGCCACCGGCCAGATCACGGGCCTGGGCAAGGACGGCTATCTGCTGGCCCTGGAAGCACTGGTGCGCATGGCCGCGGGCTCATCCTGATCACCGCAACCACAGGCAGCGTTTCGATGCCATTCAGCGCCCGTCGGCCTGGTGGCGTTGGTAGTAGCGCCGATAGAAACGCTGGTTGTCCCCCAGAACGACGCCCAGCCGGCGCAGCAGCAGGTAGCGGACGAATAGATGAATCACGGTGAGCGCATTGCGGCGCGTCCCTCCCCGGGCCCAGCGCCGGTCCGAGACCACGACCCCTTCCGGGATATACAGGGGCCGCCCGATCTGTTTCAGCCGCAGCGCCAGTTCCACATCCTCCATGAGCATGCAGTCCGGAAAACCGCCGATGGCCTTCAATGCCGACCGGCGAAAGAACTGCGCCTGATCGCCGAAGGCAATACCGGTCCAACGGGTCCTGAGGTGGTTGAGCCCGGCGATCCAGCCAACGGCGCGCGCGCGGCCCTCGAAATGCATACCGAAAGCCCCTCCCGGTGAACGCTCGAAGACACTCAGGGCATCCAGCATGCGTCGCACCGCTCCAGGCGCCAGCCGGGAGTCGGCGTGCAGCACGATGACGACATCGGCATCCGTATGTTCAATTCCCACACGTACCTGGTGGCCGCGGCCCTGCGGGGCGGCGATCACGCGGGCCCCGGCCCGGCGGGCCAGATCGGCGGTATGATCCGTCGAGCCACCGTCGGCCACCACGATTTCGGCGACCTCATTGTGCGCACGCGCGGAGGCGATCGCCGTTGCCACGTTGTCGGCCTCGTTGAGGGTCGGGATCACCACCGCCGCCCGCCCGGGGGGGCTGTAGGCGATCGTCGACCAATCCTCGTCCGGACGCCGCCAGGCCTGGAGCAGTAGAACGACAAAAGGCAGATAAATCAAGGGCTTCACCGCGTAGATTTCCTGAAACACCCCGGTGTCGTGTTCGACGGCCAGCACCGGGAAAGTCAGCACCATGGCCGCGCACAGAAACAACCAGGGCCGTGACGGGAAGAAAACCATGAACGGAACGATGAGCAGCAGATACCAGGGATGCAGGGTCGGCAGAAAAACCAGCATAACACCGATCGCCAGATAAATACTGCGAAGCTGATCCGGGACCGTCAGATAGACCAGGCCCCAAACCGCGAGCATCATCAGGATCGAAACCCAGACGGCCTGAGCGCCAAAGAGAAAACGGATAATGACCGGCAGGCCCTCGTTGTAGTGCATTTGACCGCCGAAAATGAGCAGACTCTGAAAAATATGAGCGCCGGCATCGGCGAAAGGCACAAAGCAAACAAGGGGGATCAAAGCAAACGACCAGGCCTGCCGGTTCTTCAGGGTCACGATGAAGGGGAAGACGGCCAGGGACATGTATTTGACCATGACGCCCAGACCGCACAGAAAAAAGCCGAGGGGCGCTCTGTCACGCTGCAACGCAAGGATCCCCAGCATCAACAGGGCCGCCTGGATCACATCCAGGTGCGCTTCGCCGGCCACATAAACCAGGACCAACGGGTTGGCTGCATACAAAAGAAGGCGCTGCGCCGGCAGTCGGCGATTTTTCAACATGACGGCCAGTGTCACGGTCAACAGCAGATCAAAGCCGATCATGGCGCTCTTGAAAACAGCCACGCTGGGGGCCAGGGAGGCCAGCAGGCGGAAGAGCAGCAGCGCCAGGGGCGGATAGGCGGCGGATAGGTCCTTGTGGTTGATCTGGGTCCAGATGTCCCTGATATGCTTGTAAATCAGGCCGGAGAGCTCAGGGCTCTCCGGTGACAGCCGATAGGGATTGTAGCCCTCCAGCTGAACATACCCTTCCCAGATATAGCGGTAGACGTCGGTGCTGACCGGATAAGACCAGAAAAACGACCGGCTGGCCACGAACAGAAGCAGGATCGCCCCGAGTCCGGTTCGAAAAGACCAGTTTCGCGGCCAGAAACGCATCAGCGCGAACATGGCCGCAAAAGCACCCAGATACAAACCGGCGTTGATCCAGGGCGCACTGCCGATCGGCCCTAACCGCGAGAACCCGAAAGTCGCCGCCAGCCAGCCGAGGGCCGATAGACTCCACTTGATCATGCACGTTCCGCCCTTCGCCGGTGGATCCAGGACATCCCCCCGATAAAGAGAAAGCCCAGGGCGTACATCAAAAGGAAATGGCCGATAAGGTAGTGTTGGGAATGAAAATAGAGGGCCATGCCGGCCAGGCACCAGGCGCCCAGCACCAGCTCCAGCCCGATGGTACCGCGATGACCGACACGGTAGCATTTGCGCCGGCGGCCGCCGCTTTTGGGCGTGCGCACAAACGCGCTCTGAATGCCCAGGACGGCCTCGAGCACCGCCCGGGTATTATTGACCGCAAGCCCGCATCCGAAACAGATCATGGCGGGCATCAGCAGGAGGGTCCGCCAGGGGCTGACCCCGATGGCCCCTTCCGCCACGAGATACATGCGCGACGGGCCGGTGCAGCTCAACAGCAAGAGCGTGCCGAAAATAAGAAAGAAGACCCCGGGGAAAAAGGTCTTCGGGTACAGCAGGAGAACGGGCGCCAGGACGGCCAGGGTCAGCATGAGGGGATGGATCACGTAGTGGGACATGTGCATGAAGGCCTGAAATTTGGCAAAAGCGCCGGCCCCGGAACGCAGAATCCGGGGCATCAATTTGATGGCCGTCTGGGTCGAGCCCTTGGCCCAGCGAAACTGCTGGCTTTTAAAGGCGTTCAGATCGCCCGGGATTTCCGCGGGCGCCACAAGGTCGATCAGATAGCGGCAATGCCACCCCGTCAGTTGGATCCGATAGGAGAGATCCATATCCTCGGTGAGCGTATCGCCCTGCCAATTGCCCGCTTCAATCACGGCCGCTTTCCTGAAAACGCCGGCGGTACCGTTGAAGTTCATAAAAAGCCGGTTGGTGTTGCGAGCCCATTGCTCCACCATGAAGTGGCCGTCGATGCCAATAGACTGGAAGCGTGTCACCAGACTTTCGTCGGCGTTCAAATGCCCCCAGCGCGCCTGAACGAACCCCAATTTAGGCTGCAAAAGAAAAAAAGGCATGGCCCGCATCAAAAAATCTTCGGGGGGAACGAAATCGGCGTCGAAGATGGCCAGGAAATCCCCTCGCGCTCGGGCCAAACCGTTTTTCAAGGCCCCAGCCTTGAATCCTTCGCGCGTGCGGCGGGTGATATGATGAATGTCGACCCCTCGACCTCTGAGCTGCGCCACCTTGCGGGCCACGATACGGCCGGTATCGTCCGTGGAATCGTCCAAAACCTGAATTTCATGTCGACCGGCCGGATACGCCATGGCCGCCACGGCATCGATGAGCCGCTCGGCCACGTTCATCTCGTTGTAGATGGGCAGTTGAGTCGTGACCACCGGCAGCCGCGTGTCCTGCACTTGTTGAACGGCAGCGCCGATACCATGGGAGTAGAATCTTTGCAGCAGACGCCGGTCTTCTTCCAAACGCCCGGGAAAACGGCGTTTGAAAAGGTGAATCAGCAGGTGACAGTTTAAACCATAGAGCACCAGCATCAGGGCACAGCCGAAATAGATCCAGACGGCGATAGGCATTTTTTATAGTCCTGGTGGTTTGTTCAGCCGATCTCGGATGCGGGACGGAATCGTTACAGGAGCTTAAGGGTTTCGGAACCGATTCTTGGCCGGTGATGCCGGTGAGGCGTGAAACTGCATGCCAGCGACATCTTCGGGACAGGCACGTTGCGCAAATTAACATACCGGCGTGATTAATCAAGCCCTCAGGCGTAGAAGATCGGCGGTTTTCTAATATTTAGGCTTAGTCGCCCGGTTCCACCGAACCTCACGCTGGCGGGGCGGCATTTTTTTGATTAATTTGATTAAAAGCTAAAAAACATTTTTCAATATAGACTTCCGATCGCTGGTAAGCCTGTTCGCCAATAACATCACCAACCCCGAAGACCCCTCAGGCTTCAACCTACCGCGTATCGTCCGGGACGCTGCCGAGGCCTGGCGCCTACGGACGGGCAGTGCATATACCAATCTGGCGGAAACGCCACCGAATGCGGTTGCTTCGAGACGGCCGATGCCCTATCCAAGATTCAGCCGACCGATGCGGTCGATGCCTGGCTGGTGCTTATTTTAAGATTAAAGGCTTAACTTTCAAGATTTGATAAGGAAAGTTAAATTACGGTCTATCTTGCTGATATAATTTAGATAAAACTTAAGGAGCCCAACCTGTTGATAAAAGGTTAAATCACCAAATTTCAAAATAATTTCAATAGGAAAGGTATCGGGTGGGCCATAACAAGTTTACCTCCCAATCACAAGCCAACATGCATGCCCTCGGGCAAATGGATGCGTTCTTCAACCGCTTCCGCATCGGCACCCGGCTTCATCGGTGCGGAATCCGAAAGTGGCATGGCCACAGCGTTGGCTCTTTGACACAAACGCACTTCACGCGGTCATTCACAGGTTAGAATTAATACCGCGGTATTGTGCACAACCCGGATCTGCCGTTGGGAAAAGGCGCGGCATACGAATTCTTTAAAGGCGTTCGCTACAATTGGCAAAACCGGACCTGGTCCTGGCCAGGCCGCTGTTTTTAATCTTCAACCGCCTGACCGATGGGAATCGCGAATCGGTTTTCATCCTTAAGGACAGCACCGCTGACCGATCCCGATCCAAAACCGTTGAGTCCTTTTCGCTTGTCTACCACCGTTCTACGGGCAAATACATTAAATCTTGGCAGATGCTGACGTTGTATTGTTCGGACGGGGCCAGTTGCCTAGAGGTTAATTTTGCCCTGTTGTCCCCAATCGAGGCTCAGAACCACCTTTTCCGAAACCATCGATCCGAGGATCGTCGTTGCTGCATCTATCAGCGTCGCAGCGAAGCCACCATGAATGCGACAGAGCACCTCCAGGTTATGGTCAACCGAGCACTACAAGCTGGATTAAGTGCACGCTATCTGATGATGGACAGTCGGCTCACCATGCCAGCCTCGGCAAAAGCACCGGCCAGCATTTTAGCGTTTATTGGCTCTGATGGGGATCTACCGCCGGCTGAAAAAACGCCGGGGCAGAGCCAAGATCCAAGCTTGTTCGCTGGTCTCGCTCTCCAGGGGGTTGCTGTGCAAGCTGGTATTCGTTCGTGACCGAAATAAAAACGGCAGGCTGGTCAGCCTGTCTACGAAAATCGATTTGCCCGACGAGGAGATAATCCGCATCTTCGCTAAACGCTGGGGCATCGAGGTTTTCTTCAAGATGACCAAGCAGCATCAGCGTTTGATAAAAGAAATTCAATGCCGTGACTTCGATGCCCAGATTGGCCACACCAGCATCGTGTTCAGGGCTAAGTGATTTTGGCTTTCACTGCCGTCTTTCCACCGATCAGCGCAACTTTGAAGATTTGCTCCATGCCTATTAAGATGAGATATACGCTATTTCGTTTTAGAAGCTTTGATGCGAATCTTGAGGTTGGTCGCGAATCGCATTGCCAGAAAAGCCATCAATGCTACGTGAGTCGGGAAAACCAGAGCGAGCCTCAAAGCGAATCCCGAAAGTTGAGTTCCCTGGTTTTACATCTGTTGCAAGTAGGCATTATACCATATTGGTTCTATACAAAAAAATGGAGACGGACCAGGTTATCGATGGTATCATCATCCACAGTGGCGGATATGAAAGCAACTGTGTCTTGATGGCAATATTCAAGCCGTCTTTCCGGGGAACTTTACTTCAATGCAAACCTCTTCGTGTAAAAGCATCACCGTCGTTATTCCAGCGTATCAAGCCGAAGCCACGATTCAACGATCGCTGAAGTCGGTTTTAATGCAAGACGCAAGTGGACTGGATCACTATGAAATCATCGTTGTAAATGATTGTTCTACCGACCAGACTAAAGCAATACTCGATCGCACCCATGATCCTCGGTTGCGAGTGATTCACTTAACGGAAAACAAGGGGCGATCAGCGGCGAGAAATATGGGTGCTAAGGAGGCGACCAGCTCCCATATCATCTTCATCGATTCCGACTGTATTTTTGCAGAGCGGACATGTCTCCAGACGTACATTCAAATATTTAACGATGGCTATCTGGTGTGTTTTGGAGCGGTTACGGCCAAAGGCCCAGGATTTTGGTATCAATACCAGAAAAACAATTATGAAAAGCGAATCCGCGACAATGACTTCCTGGGGTTATCCACATCACAGAATTTTGGCGTCCATAAATCGATTTTCACAATGATCAATGGTTTTGATGAACGATATGATCACTATGGTTTCGAAGATCGCGACCTTTATTTGCGAATTTTCGAATCAATTGCCCCCGATAAATTTAAACAACAACCTTCGCTTGTTGTCTATCATACGGAAGATCTTAATCTACACTCTATTTGCCGAAAAATGGAAACGGCAGGAAGATACTCCGCGAGGATTTTCCGCAATGAACATCCAAATGAATATAATCGCATGGTTTATGCAAAATTTGACGCCCATTTGATATCTCGCCTAAGCCGGAAGCTATTGCAAATTCTATTGGTGGGGTACGATTGCTTCGAGAGGCTTGCACATCAACTCCTGGAAAGTAATTGGCAACCCTTTAGGATTAAGAAATTTTGCGTTAATATAATCTGTGCTCTAAGCTATTTCAGGGGAACCCATCAAGATTGGATGGCCTCTTGATTTGTCGCATCGGGTTAAGGCAAAAGCGGGCTTTTACATTTATAAAAACCGGGAAACCCTTCACCATACGGCAGGTACTTACCTTTACGGCCAACTGCCCTGCGCATTATGCGGAAACGCGTGATGCATTGATGATCCATTCCCAAGAGATCTAATCATGAATATTGCCATCATCTACGATCAGACCCCCTATCCCATCCGTTCAGGAGATAATGCCCGGATTGCCGAAATGATCGCCATCCTGAGACAAAATGGTCATCAAGTCCATTTGATCATAACGGCGATTCCACGTCCAGGTATTCGCACTAGAGCACTCGAGCATGTCGATTTTGTGCATATTTTCTACCAAAAGAACTTCCGAAATTATCTTCGTGTTTTCAACTCAATAATTGATTATTTCCTGAGATCTATTAAGTGTCCACCAACTGAAGATATTATTAGTCGTGTTCTCAAGCGCAAATTTCAATTCATACTCTTAGACTACTGGCAACGCTACCCCAAAGGCTTAGATACATTTACACGTCAAATAATCAGTCGTCATCAGCTTGACGTTGTAATCGTAGAATATGTCTGGTTATGGCCGGTCATAAAACTAGTTCCACCTCATGTAAAGACCATCCTCGATACGCATGACATACAGTATGCCCGTTGCGAAGAGTACCGTAAAATTGGCAAGTCGTTTCCTCTCAAAATTAACATGCAAATCGAATCAAAGATATTCAATTTGTTTGACGCCATTATCGCTATTCAAAAAAAAGACCATGAACTGATAAAAAAAATGAGCACATCTCAAGTTATCTTGACAGGCGTTACCGGGACAAATGTTCCGCGAAGGTCTAATTATAATAATTTTCACGATCATTCCAGCCAGGAAGTTCGAGTGCTCTTTGTTGGCGGTTTTAATGAGGCCAATATTCACGGGCTCAAGAAATTTATCGACCAGGTTTGGCGTCCTATTGTGAAACTGCATGACAATGTCAGGCTTGAGGTCGTAGGCAATATTTATCGATGTCTTTTGGGGATCAGCGATCTAAATGAACTTAACATCGATTTGCACGGCTTTATTGAAGATACCAATCCAATTTACCGGCGCGCCGATATAACCATAAATCCGGTTTGGATTGGGACAGGTTTGAAAATCAAGACGGTTGAGTCACTGAACCATGAAGTTCCCCTGTTAACGACTTCGAAAGGCGTCGAAGGATTACCGGAGGCAATCAACTCAGCCTGTATCGTTGTTGACGATATCCAAAAAATGCAAGAGAAACTCTGTGTACTCATCAATAGTTCAGTTGAAAGAGATAATATTAGAAAAGCATCGAAGGAATTTAAAAAAAGATATTTAAACAGACAAGAAAGTTACAAAGAACTTTTGAATTGGATTGCCGAATAGATCATCAATGCGGATGAATCACATATTTGCAGCTATTCATAGTCAAAGTGACGATTGAGAATTTTATCGACGTTTCGTGATCTTTGCTTAATCGTTTCTTTCGCCAATCATCTCCCTCATCTTTCCTTCAGATAATAATCTTTGATTTATAGAGGTCATTTTATACGCAACCACAGGCCGTTCCCACAACCACGAATGCCTTGGATACCGATCCTATTCCAAAAAGTTTTGACAGCTGTTTTAAGACTTTTATTTTTTGACATAAAAGTACAAGGAAAAATAGCTTCGTATCTATCTTGACCATTAAGCAATAGCACGGCCAATAAATATTGTTCAGAATAGAAACGCATTATTAATTCTGGCGGATAATCATAAGGTAAAAATATATCATCAATATAAACTATGACGCCTGAGTTTAATTTAGGTAAGATCTCGAGAAAAGTTATGGTAACATCACTGTTTTGGAAACATCGATGAGAGCCATCGATCATTAGAATATCATTTTCTTTTAGATCATAAAATATTTTTAAATCTATTTCTTCTAATGGTTTTCTAATAACCAAATCGCAAATATCATTTATCTCAGCTCTGGGAGTAGGATCAATTGATACAATTTTAGTTCCTAATGAATAGTCCAGAATGGCTTTTTTCACGAATTTCGTAGAATTTCCAGATCCAACTTCCAAATAGGTGTTTGGTTTATATAGATAGACAAAAGAGAATAGGGAAGCCGCGTCAAGTTCTTCCACATATCCATTATTCCAATAGGGTGAATTATTATTGTCAACTTTTTCTGGATGAATTTTAGATAGTTCAACTTCACACTGTTCCATTTTTTTGAGCATCTCTAAATACGTATGCCGGTTTCCTTCGAGTAGCTTGTATAGCCCTAAATGGGGTTGATTCCCATAGCCATAACGGGGAAGCGGATTAATTGGATAATCTAAGAAAATGACCTTCCTGTAGACTTTCATTATTATTTTTTCAATTTTTCGCTTTATTCGAATCACTGTGTCTCCTGGTTTCAAAAAATGATACAATAAAATTTGTTTCTATGAATTTCAGGCGGAGGATCCTTAGCTGAAATCAGATATCCGCTTACTTGTTCTAAATATCAGTGCCAATGTATGTGCTCCTTTTTATTTTCCAGATTTATTGCAAACCTGCTGGTTGCATATGCAACATTCTTGATCTTTAACCGGTTTGCGGCAGATCGAACGCGATCATCCTGTGAATCCTTCTCTGAAAGGAGGAAAATTAAAAAATGAAGCGAGGCAATGAAACATGAAGATTTTTGCGCTTAGTCATTTAGCACTTCAATCAAATGACCGGTTTTACTATAGTTTCCAATGAGCGTGCGTATATGTTTATCAATATCCAACTTTTTAATTCTCTGATTAGTGATCTTATCTAAAATAAAATCAATAGTTGCGTGTCTGTGGACTCTCAAATACTTAATAGTAAAAAGAAGCGACTCTAATGAATATTTCCTTTTTAAGGGTCCATCTAAAGCTTGCCGATGATAAACATATAAAAGTTTGTAGAGATCTTCATCAGATATTTGATTCTTAATATTCCCGACTTTTCTATAGGCCATCTCAAACATGTCTAATAACTGAAATCTAAATTGGCGGGTATTAATGAATCCTGAACCGGTCAATTGATCGGGATACCTTCGCCAGGTGGCTAAGTATTCGGGGATGTGGATCAAATTAGCAATGAATGCCGCTCTTAGCCCCCATTCATAGTCTGCGACAGATCCTAAGTCGGTTCGAAATGTGCCTATTTTATTAAAAAGCGCCTTGTTAATAAAAATCTGGGTGACCGATATATAAACCGTTGACCACCCGCAATGCATAAAAACGTCGTGGGGTGTGTACCGGATATGTTTCTTATTTATGAGTTCACCAAAATATTTATTTTGTGGAAACTGACTCCATTGATCTTCGTGCTCTAAACCCTTTTCATCGATCACCCTGAGGCAACAATGAGCAATTTGACATTGCCGGTAATTCTCCAAAGCATTGAACATGACCTCGAGACATCGAGGTTCCATGGTATCGTCGCTGGTTGCAATATAAATGTATTTGCCTTCAGCCCTTGATATTCCTTTATTCCAGGCGTCGTAAGGGCCCTGCCGCGGTTCCCGATACAAACGAAACCGCCTATCACGACAAGTTATCTCATTAATGTATTCCCAGGAACCGTCATCCGAGTATCCGTCGATAACAATGCATTCCCAGTCGGAGAAGGTTTGGTCTAAAATTGTTTGGATCCTATCAGGGAGAAATCTTAAATGATTTAAATTAGGGAGTATAATCGATATCGGCAGGTTCATTTTGTAAACAATACCAAGATACTGTGAATTGATTATCCTTACCTAGCGTCATGAGAACTGATTTAAAAATTACGCCATCCTAAAACAGTAATGTGTCGTAAGCAATATTTCTTAATTATCGCCATTTTGTCCAATTTTAAAAGATCACTAGATTCCATCCAAAAAAATACTATAATCAATTGATGCGTTTGAGAAATTAGCCAAAGAAAGGTAAAAGATTCGGATTACATGTGATCTAATACATTTCCTAATGACGTTTGTTATCTAAACCTTCGTAAAATTTTTTATAACGTCTTGATATGACATCGATAGAGTATCTTTTCTCAGCCAGTGCTCTGCAATTTTTTCCCATTTCGACCCTTTTCTCGTCATTCGCAAGCGTATCGGTAATGGCCATACTTAAGGACAGAAAATCTTTTGTTTCAACCAATCTCCCATTTATGCCGTCGGATATCATATCGGGTATTCCGCCGGTGTTAAATCCGACAACTGGCGTTCCGCAGGCCATCGATTCAAGTACGGTATTGGGTAAATTGTCATGAAGAGAAGGAATTACGAATATATCTGAACTGTTATAAAGCAAGGATAGAAAAAGATCGTTGTTTACATCACCTACGTGATAGAAAGAAATGTCTTTGCTGATTTTGGGTTTACCCCGACCAGCGGTAAGAAGGATATAATCACGCTTGTTTTTTAAATGCGTAAATGCCTTTAATAAGTATTTTGCGCCTTTATAATTGATATCCAAATCTTCCGCCAGGAAAAATACGATCTTTTTGTCCTTCGGTAAACCGAGTGACTCGCGCACCATCATTTTATTTTTGGGTGAGAATAGTTTGGTGTCGATTCCATTTGGTATGATCGTACAGTCAAATTTACCTAACATCACGCTGGCGCTGATTTCAGCGGCCATCCATTTGCTCTGGGCTATGATGTGTAAACGTTTGGGATTTACTTTTCTAAAGACGGAAGCCTTGCGATTCCAGATCTGGCGGGTTAAATCGTTTTCATCACGAGATCCAAGTTGGGGACACTTTCCGCAAGCTTGATTATACTTGTCACACCCTTCGCTGTAATGGCATCCCCCCGTAAAGGGATTCATATCTGATAGTCGCCAAACGATCGGTATATTTGGGGGAATTGAATTAAAGAACGCTCTGTAGTCGACAAGTCCTGCAATCCAGTGCAGATTTATAATATCAAAGTTCGGCAGGTGGTGGATTATGTCCTTGCCATTGATGGAACGGTCATCACTGAACCAACTGACTCCCGGCGGACGTGTATGTATGTATTTTCTATAGTCCCTGGTGATAATTTTCTGTTTAAGATATCGACCCAATTTAGATCGCAATCGCACGTCTGGACGAAGGCATATAATGCTAGAATCGGCATGTTGACAATGCTGAACTAGCATTCTGCTTTCAAGGCCCATTGAAAGAAGTCCCCGATGAAGCCGATTGGCAGATCGTGCGGCGCCACCTATGTTATAGGCCGTATTCAGATGTAATATTTTCAATATTAAGTTGAGTTTTTTGGGGTTTTCTGATTGATGGCGGTATTATTGCTCACCCCCAATTTTGATAGGCCTCTTAACAGTTTGGGGAAATCCTTAAATCGCAGGATATGACCACCTTCCAAATACCGCAAAACTCTGAATCTATAATTGGCAGGCAAAAATCCCCAGTTAAAAAGTTTGAGCCGTCTTAAGTCTTTGATTATGCCATCGTATCCGCGATCCTTATAGCGCCTGTATAGCTCATGGCAATAAGGATTATTGTAGTCCAGATGCGGCGCTTTTAGTTTTTCTCTGAAGGCCAATTCAGCGCCCAGAAGAGCATAGCCAATTCTTATATCTCGGGAACGAAAATAATGATCCCAGGTTTGTTGGAGAATTTTCCAATGATAGACAGCATGCTCCCATAGTTTGTCTTTCCTATCGGGTTGCATAATTTTTATAGCTTTATGTACGCCATAATGGAAAGATTGAAAGCCTCCAGGATCCATACAATGAGCCGCAGCAGGGGCAAGATTCTTGTCATCAACGATTTTGTGGTGACTACTCATAGGAACCAAATCCGTAAATAATTCATCGTTACTTTTTTGCCACTTTACTGTGTTGCGATAGATATGAAGTCCCCAAATGAGTTGATCCGAGAAGAAGTCATGAACGGCAATTTCCAAGTGTTCCAATAGATTATTCGTATTGAATTGGTTGACAACTTTGTGAAAAAATTTGTTATCGATTAAGACCATATCGGCATCGACTTTGATAAATAGATCATAACGATTTGCATTCGCCATAAAGCGACTATATAATTGGTCATGAGCAGTTTTATTCGGCATCCCCTCGATTACAAAAACATCTACTTTTTTGAAAGTTTGATGTTCAATTGATTCAATGCATTTTTGAAGTTCATTTTCAATACAGTATAATATGCCTACCAATATTCGCATTTCATAGTTCATTCATTGCGGATTTGAAATCGTTGAGGCATTTGACCTCAAACCTTGGTATTTCATACAATTTATTTATTTTTGATCTGACGGCATATTGATTTGTCGTGACGGCTGAATAAAATTTTAGCACTTTCATTATTTGTATAACATTTCGATTATACGCGCCATAAGGATATGCAAAATGTTCAATGGTGACATTCAACCATTCCTCTAATTTCCTTTTTCCCATTTGAATGTCATTTAGTGCATCACTGTTGGATATGGATGATAAAACTTGATGATGATGTGAATGTGAACCGATGGTAATAAATGGTGACTTTTTACACGCAATAAGGTCATCCAGAGATAAAAATTCTATTTCTCGGTTGGGTCCATATGTTCTTATTAACCGAGATAGCGAAGTGTTTCTATACTTAGAACTTTTACACTTCAGCTTTTCCCTAATTTGCCCGTAAACCGTTACCTTTTCTTCGTAATTGATTATAGGAAACGTTACCGTGTCACCCTCTAAATATATTTTTAGATATCGATTTTTTTTTATAATACTAGCAAGCAATTGCTCGTATGGATAGTCTGATCCGTCGATAAATCCTGTAGTTACGTATATCGTAATGGGTATCTTATACTTCTCAATGATAGGTTTGACGATTTCAATGTTATTCTTGTAGCCATCGTCAAATGTAATCACAATACTATTTTTCTTTAATTTTTTTTTAGTCGCGTCTTCAATAGAGACTGGATTATGCTTGTCGTGAATTATTCTTATGATTTTCTCAAACTCATCCATACGCATATGCACATCGGGGCCAATGCCATCAAACCGATTGTATGCGCTTTCATCGACTACACTATGAAACATTAACCAGGCAATTTTGTTACGATTCCAAAACATAAAAATATCAGCTTTTCTATGCCCAGTGACTAAGATCGCGACCAATCAATTTTTCTAATTTTTTAATTTCGGGCTCAAAAATTAACCGCATTGCATTTCTGATCTGCTTATTGATCCCAACTTCATAGTATTCAGACATTTTGGGTTGATGCGCATATTTCCTTCTTACTCTCTTTATGGCATTTCTGAGATTATTCGGTATCACGGTTGCGTAAAGATTTTTAAGTAGATCTTGAGCTCCTGGATTGGTACCTGAAGGGTACAGACTTCCCTCATGGTGCCATGCGACATTTACCTTCTTATCAATAATGGAGGGAACAAAATTTAGATCGACCCCTAAAAATTCAAAAATCGTCTCTAAAAATTTTTGGGAATCACTTTTTAAATCATCAAAGATCATAATTAATATCTGGTCTTGGCCAAAATACTTGTAAAACCGCTGAATATGCTGATAATAGAACCCTGCCACAATCCAGTTTTGATAAAGGTCGTAGTTTTGTAGTCCCTCTGAAAACTCAAATGCAATTTTCTTTTTTTTCTTTTCATGCCAGTAGTGCGAAAAAGCACGATCAATCGGATTACGGAGTGTAAAAATGATCTTCGCATCTGCATTGAACTCTGCTATTCTCCGAGGTGCCTGATTATCACGAATATACGATGGCGTAGTATCGCCTACCAATTGTTGGCCGGACCACTCTTTGTATAATGATCGATACCACTCGATTCCTCGGTAATAGTTGATCGTAAAATAGTGTGTTGCATCTTCTGTTGGAACAAAGACATCGGGATGCTCTCTAAAGCATTGATGCAACCAGGTCGATGCCGTTTTTTGACACCCGGCAAGAAAGAAATTCGGCAAGTTATTTGCAGGCGCATCACTTGAAACGTTCTTATCGTCAGCGAGTGAATTCGATTTCCCCATTTACGATGCTTTATCCTTTTGAACCACCTTCCAGGTTCTTGGCTGAAAGAACAGATTCTTACTGGCAATATGTCTCAGATCTTTTGGCGAATTTACTTTGAACACAAATGATTCAATTGCATCGAACATGTCTGGTGGCGGTATTTGGTACAAACCAAGCTTTAAATCATAATTTCCCTGTCGCAAGCTGCAACACTCCATCTCGAGAAGTATTTCTGCCTCACCTTCATTTACCGCGAGCAATTGATCATCAAAATGGCTCGTCATATGCAATACCATGATGCCTTCACTACTCAAGTCCCTTACACTTAATCCAACACCTACCTCGGAATAATCTTTTGTGGCTCTACATCCTATTCGCAAACATGCATAATGACTTGTGGTTAATTCTTCTAATATATTTCCTTCTCGGTCGGTAAAATATAGATATGATATTTGAATGCCACTGTTTCTTTCGTTCTGTTTGATATACAGAGCGCCCGTTGATTCTTTCAAGTCCCGATCAAATAATATTTCATCTTCATATTTGCGGATAACATCTTTTGATGGCCCCTTACATACAACTTTCCCATTCGATAGGTATAATGAGTTGTCGCAAATTCCGAGCATGGCCGTTGGATTATGTGATACGATTATAAAAGTGGTTCCTTTCCTCTTGAGCTCAGAAAGCTTACGATAGCACTTGCCCCGGAATGCTATGTCACCGACAGACAATACTTCATCTATCAATAAAATATCTGGCTCAACATGCACCGCACAGGCAAATCCCAATCTTGCCTGCATCCCGGAGCTGTAAGTTTGCAGCGGCGCATCCAAGGAACTGCTAATATCGGCGAATTCAACGACATCCTGAAAGCGCTTTTCAATCTCTGTCCTTGATAGACCTAATATTGACATGTTGACATTTATATTTTCTCTACCGGTCAAAATAGGGTTAAACCCAGCCCCTAATGCGATTAACGGCGCTATGCGTCCTCTTATTCTCAAATTACCCTTATCAGGCTTGATTAGTCCACTGATGAGCCTCAGCAGTGTCGTTTTTCCGGCACCGTTCGCCCCGACCAATCCTATTGATTCGCCAAGTTTTAATTCAAAACTAACATTTTCTAATGCCCAAAATTCTTCACGCCGCAGCATCTTTCGATTATCAGCGGACTGGCATGTTAACTCCGTAAACAAATCTTTCAAGCCATACCACAAGGACCGTTTTAGATCTAAACAAAACTTTTTGGAAATGCTATCGACGATCAGTATAGGATTGCTCATAATACTCAGGCACTCATCCGTTCGATTACAATTGGCATTGCGACGCGATATATAACCCAGACCATTAATAATAGAAAAAAGACCGCCATATTAACGATAATAAAGTACGTATAAGATTCGGGGGTAAATCCGGTTAGCCAGTCTCTTACGGTTACAATCAATGGTGTTAGAGGATTCAACTTAAAAATGGTTGAGGGCCATTTCGTTTCTGGTATGGTGAATACAACTGGAGTTACATACATTAAAAATTGTAGTAATAGCGGAAGAGATTTACCAATATCCGTGTACAGGATACCAATTGGGGTTAGCAAAATGCCTAACATTGTACCCGTTAGAATTAGCGACAAAATACCTACCGGAATTAACAGTATCGGTAGTCCGGGTTGGATGCCAAATATCGCTAGGGCAACGATGACCAAGGAAATTTTTATGATGGCGTTAAAGCCGGTCTGATAAATTCCCGAAATGATAATCGCCTCTCTTGGGAAATTTATTTTGGCAAGCATGGGCTTGGCTGTAGTCGTTTTTTCTAACGGTGCCCTTACGGCCTCCATGAATATGGCCCATATCATTGTTCCTGTAAAAACATATATTGGGTACGGCAGAGCGGTCTCATTTAGGCTCACAACGCCCGATGCCCTTAAAAATATCCAAGTTATACAATGTGCCAATGGGAGTATAAATGCCCACAAAAGGCCTAATGCCGCCTGCCGGTACTGGGAACGAATATCCCTAACCGCCAGCTGCCACGCCAGTTCACGGGCGTTAATCAGGTCACGCACCATCTCGGCGAATAGCGTGAACGGTTCTTTTAATGCAGACGTGGGCGAATAAACTGTTATCTTATCGTTTTTTTCCATTTTTCCACAATTGCTTGATCCCTCTTTACGCCAATGCCGGATGAAGGATTTCAAATTCATTGTTGGTAAGCACAGCAGGGCATTTCTCTCTATACAAGCCGAAATAACCGGCCCCGTCTGTCAATAATATTCTCCATTTGATGTTGGTTTCCATCACCCTTTCAAAGGCCCCTTCAAATCAGGCCCCGGACTGGATGCCTTCCAGATCAAAACTGATGGCCGGTCATCAATTTTAGGAAGAAGTTCCTGGTATTCATGACGGGTCAATACGAGAGAGCGGATTTTGCGTTTTATATATCTTTCCGTTTTGCGAATTAAATCGTTTAGATGGAATTCGTCGATGTTGCCCACCAATACCAGATCAATGATGCCTGTATCTTTTCCCTCGGCGTAGTCGTCGATCACGTATGCCCTTTCAAGGTCGCCCAGGCGATGGATGATGCCATCGACAACCTGATCGATCCCCATGACCTTACTGACCATGGATTTAAGATCCTCAAACAGCGGGTGGTCTTGATTGGCCATATAATAAACCAACCGACCGCTTTTTTCAGATTTCAGCAGATTGGTATCGCGCAGCAGATTCAATTCTTCGCGAATGGCGTTTGTCGAAACATTGAATTCTTTGGCAAGTTCCCGCAGATACGATCGGGTTTGCGGGTTATAGAAAAGTCTGACGAGGAGTTTGATCCGCGTTTTCGAGGAAATGATGCCGGATAGAAGATTGGTCAATGCGCAAATCCTTAATGAGTAATTATATTACTCATACCATATATTCCTCGGATTTCAAGCGAGCCCGGCATATTAGAATGCATGTAAAGCAAATGATTCATTTATCTTTTCATTCTATTTTTTCTTTGGCCTTATATCGGGCACTGCTTTATCGTTCTATATTGATACTCAGATTAAAACGATCTGAACATTGCGGAGTGGGAATTTTAGATTGGCAGGGCCTTTAGAATTGTGGGGCTTTTGGGGGAACTAGAAACTCTGAGAACCTTGTGGCCGGTGCAAGAATCGGCTCGGAAGACTTGTCATCGATCGCCAGAATCTCGGCGTCGTCAAACCGTGCTAAGTCGTTTTAAAAATGATTCCAGGGAATTACGCCAGCAACATGCTTACGATTTACTCTGGCGCCGCTTCCTGCCAAGTGAAAAAAAATTATGTGATCAGGCAGGCAAGCATGAAATGAATTTTAGATCAAGACAATATCCCGAATGTGCCCAATTCATTCGGCCTGAAATGGATTCGGCCGGCACGCTTCAATTTGCAGATACAATCGAGAAGATGAGTTCTTTGTAGCGCCGGGCGATTCGATCCCAATCGAACCGCTCCAGAACATATCGCCTGCCAGCCCGTCCGAGTTCCTGGGCACGTTCGGGATGATTCAGCAACGCAATGACATTTTCTGCGATGGCTTCCGGATCTCTCTGAGGCACGACGATCCCCGTCATATGGTCCATGACGATATCTTGCATCGCCGGAAGGTCGCTGATGACGACGGCACAAGCACAACCCAAGGCCTCCACTAGCACCAGCCCAAATCCCTCGCGGTCTCCTTGAGCATCGACTACCGATGGGAAAATGACGATAGGCGAAAGCTGATAGTACTTGGGCAGCTGGTAATTGGGAACCCCCCCCCTGAATTCCACACATTGGTCAATCTGAAGATCCCGGGCCAAGTTCACCAGCCGGTCTTTTTCGGGCCCTTCCCCGATGACCAGAAGGTTAACGTCCGGATGTGCCTTCCAAATTCGTGGAACGGCTCGCAGCAAATAGTCTACCCCTTTTTTGGCAACCAGGCGCCCGGCGAAAAGCAATTGTTTTTTCCGGTGATCTCCTTGAATTGGTATAAAGCACTTTTTCAAATCAACACCCATCGGTACCACCTCGATCCGGGCGGGCTTGGCCAATTGTCTCAAGACATCACGTTGCATGGTTTGACTGACAACCGTACAGATATCCGTCTGATCAATGACGAGGCGACGGAGATGCTTCATCAAAGGACCCTGAAGGCCATACACATCCCCGCCGTGGGCGGTTATCATCAAACGCGGACGGTTTTTGAGTAGCATGCAGGCAAGAGCCGCTACGACACCCTGGGGAATAATCCAGTGCGCGTGAATAATGATGGGGCGATACCTTCTATGCAGCCGGATTGCGGCGATCGTCTGAAACAGAATAAAGAATGGCACGATCAAATACAACCAGGGCTTTCTTTTCAAATTATTCAGAATGCCGCCGTAGTATGCCAGCTGCTGGAACTTTAGAAAGGCATACCGAAATCGGTAAACGCTTAAACCGTCAAAGCGTTCATATTCCAGCGCGCCTTCGCAGTGCGGTGCCAAAACAACGATGTTGTACCGATCCTGCATTCGCCTAGCGAGCTCGTACACGAACGGTGGGTCGGAATCATCAGACCAGCGAGGGAAACTGGAAGTAAGAATGAGAATCGTATTCTTGGACATTGTAAATCTTACGAAGTAATTATATGGCACTCGGTAAACATAATCCGCCACTAAAATCCAGCCTGAGATTTGGTATCACCAGGAGGCGATTATAAAACTCGCAGCTAATCGTCAAAGCTCTGGCAGTCGAAGCGATTTGGCCCTGCGGATATCATGAATCATTTCGAATGCGTCACTACCAATCTTTAAGGCCTCGGGATCAAGCCATCGCCACCCTTCGGCCCTTCAAGTTTCTGAACTTTTTTTCTCCCGACAGCCCGTCTTTCATATCGCATCTGACAGATCTGTTCAGAAATCAGGCTCATCATAAAAATGACAATCGCCCCCACAAACATCAGGGCGCTCATGTTTGTAAAGCGCCCTTGGGTAATGTAAGTGTAAGCATAGTTTATTAGCCCGAGCAGCGTCATAGCAACGCAGACAGGCAGAAATATACGCATCGGCGAAAAAAGCGTACATATCCTTGTAATGATCATGAAAAAGCGCACGCCATCATGCATGATGTTGATATCGCTGGCGCCTCTTTCACGTCGGCGCACCTCAATTGGCATGTATTTGACGCTCAAACCGCTGCGCAGGACACCCAGCGTGATGGTGGTCGGGTAGGAATAGGTGTTGGGCAATAAATAGATGAAGCTTCGGGCGATTTCGGCTTTCACGGCCCGGAATCCCGATGTCAGGTCATCGACACGAAACTTGGTGACATACGAAGCCATCCAGTTGTAAATCTTGTTGCCCAAGCCTCGCAGCAGCGAGGCCTGCCCCCCGAGCGAACGGGCGCCTACGACCATATCGTATTCCGGCAGGTACTCCATCAACCGCTGAATATCCTGGGGGTCGTGCTGGCCGTCGGCGTCGATGAAAACCAGGACGTCACCGGAGGCCTTGCGGATGCCTGTCTTAACGGCGGCCCCGTTGCCGATATTGTAGGGGTGGCGATATACAATGGCGCCGGCCTTAGCGGCTTCTTCCGCCGTGTTATCAGACGAACCGTCATCAATCGCCAGGATTTCAAAATCGGTTGACAATGATCGGATGCGCTTGACGAGATTGCCGACGGTTTGCGACTCGTTATAACAAGGAATAACGACCGAAACACGCATAGTGCTCATTCAGGGCCTCATCTTTCCAGTTCAAATGCAACAAAACGGCTTCGAAACACTCCTCCAACCACCGGTTGCCGTGTTCAAAGCCCCGTCAAAACGCTCGTGAAATGATGTGGGCAACGTTTTCTTAACGCCCAGTTTCTCATGATTACGGGCCCAAGTCTTGAAGGTATGTGGCAATCAAGAGGTGGCTTTCAAGATTGGCACTCGCCGGATGCGATGCCGACCAAGCATTGATTTATATATCATTATCCGGTTTGGCAGCAAGGAACAAGAGATGCCCGGAAAACTGAATTTTTAGAAAATTGCGCTCGCGATGCCCTAAGTGAAAAATCGCACTCACAATTTCCACGAGCCTATAAAGATAATTCTGGTTCCATATGGGCTTCAAAATCCTGGACCGGTTGAGCAACTGGCGCAGCAACAATTTCAGCGCGTCCGATTCAGGACGTATTTCGATCATCTCGAAGCCGCTACCGCTGATCACCTGGCGAATACCATACGGCGTAAAATTGAAAATGCTGTATGAGTGGTAGGGTTCAAGATAAGAAACCGAACCGATTAGAATCCCGCCGCGCTTTACAACCCGAAATACATCCGCCATCAATGCATCAGGGAAGCGGACATGCTCCAGCACCTGGTTCGTGTATATAAGATCAAAGTAATTTTCATCATATGGTAAGTTCACCCCGTCAAACGTAAGGATTGAATCCATCTCCTTACTTCTTTTTTTAACCTCGGGAGAATCTTTGATATCGACCCCATGCCATACAAACTCTTTATCCAAAGATGCGAATAGGTCTGTTGACTTGCCCTCGCCACAGCCGAGGTCAAGGACGCGGACCGGTGAGGTCATGCGATACAGTATGGATTCCAAATAGTGAGTCAAAGTGCGAGGGCGTGAGTCGTCCTCCGGGAGATACGCGGAAATCGATGTATACAGTTCCCGCGATTGGATTCTTGAGGCGAGTTGATTTTTCATGTCGACACCCAAACGCATAACCAGTGTTCAACTGCTATCCTTGCTACGGATACCTTACGATTGGCTAGCCACTAGGAAATCAAGCCTGCAAATCAGCGGACCGCCATTGAGGCAAGCCAAAACGGGAAGCGGTCAAGTGGACGACATTCACTAATAGGGCAGCCTAGATCAATTAAACACGACCCTCCGCGCCAAACGTGTCATTCGAAAGGTTTTTCCAAAGCACAAAATGCATTCATTCAATCGCATAGAGCAGAAATCCATTTGAATTCTTGATCATTTTTAGCTGCAAATGCCAAAACCGACTTAGCCT
>JAAUYG010229123.1_pt1 | contig 23001 bp, 19 predicted proteins | sample 7278091 | NCBI WGS metagenome assembly JAAUYG01 (sample SAMN14350201, study PRJNA611818) | marine sediment metagenome | isolation source: surface marine sediment (0.6m) | place: French Polynesia: Moorea | collected 2018-08 | reverse complement strand
GGCATTGGGGCCGGACCCCGCGCAACAGACGCTTACGAACCTCGTCAGATCCGGAAGGAAGCAGCGATAAGTAAGGCTGGCTGTGTCGCGGGATTTCCGGCCTTCCGCTTTTCAGGCGCCGCCACCGACACCGGCCATGGCTCCCTGCCCGATCGCCACGTCTGCAGACTGCATTTTTTCATTTGCCCGAGACGCGTCAAATTTAACCGATAACACGCCCGCCCGGTGGACTGAAGGGCGATTTTACGCCGGGTCCGAGGTCTTGTCCCGCCGACTGAAATCCGCAAGCACCCCAGGCCGGCCCGGCGCCCTATAACCGCCGGAAATCCGCACGGGCCGCGACTTGACAAGCGGACTTCGCGCATTATTTTTTTAGGCGTCATTAAAATTATTACAACACTATAGGCCGCTTCCCTCGGGAGGCGGCGATTGTTTAAGGACCATACGGTTCGACGTTTCAACCCGGACAAAGGCGCTAGGGAGGTGCGAGTCGAAGCATGGCCGAAGAACACCGGATCGAGATCCAAACGGCAGCGGAACCGCCGACGGAAGATGACGCTGACGCTGTTGAAAACGCGTCGGCGGGTGAGGCGGTTCATGCCTCCGATAACAAGTCTGAGGATGAAACTGACGAGGCTCCGCCAAATGAAGCCGAAACTCAAGCGCCCGACCTCGATCTTCAGAACGAGCTTGAGAAGGTTCGCGGGGAAGCTCAGGCTCATTATGAACGTTTTCTGCGAACCGCAGCCGAATTGGACAATTTCCGCAAACGCAAAGAGCGCGAAGTGAACGATCTGCGCAAGTATGCCAACCAGAACCTGCTTCGCGAACTTCTGAACGTGGTCGACAATCTTGAGCGGGCCATTGATACGCCCCGCGACCCGGCAAACACGGATGGTTTGCTGGAGGGCGTGGACATGACCCTCAAAGAACTCCTAAAAATCATCGAAAAGTCAGGGGTCACGCCGATCGAGGCCGTAAACCAGCCCTTCGACCCCAACCTGCATGAGGCCGTCATGCAGGAAGAAAACGAGGAAGTATCTGAAAATACCGTTATTCGCGAGCTTCAGCGCGGCTATTTGATTCACGATCGTCTTCTGCGGCCGGCCATGGTGGTCGTGTCCCGATGATATCAACGCTTGGACTGATAAAAATTTTAAACTGAACCGAGTCATTCGGTTTGAATGGTTTTGATTTGGCAAGGAGGATGAAGAAAATGGGCAAAATTATCGGAATCGATCTTGGCACCACCAATTCATGCGTCGCCATCATGGAAGGCGGTGATGCCAAGGTTATTACCAACACGGAGGGCGGTCGTACCACCCCCTCGATCGTTGCCGTCAACGACGGCGGCGAGCGTCTTGTCGGCCAGATCGCCAAACGTCAGGCCGTCACCAATCCGGAGAACACGGTTTTCGGCGTTAAACGCCTGATCGGCCGCAAATTCGATTCCAAGGAAGTTCAGAACGACGTCAAAATTCTGCCTTATAAAATGGAAAAAGCCGCCAACGGCGACGTGCGCATTCTGCTCAAGGACAAACGCTACAGCCCGGCGGAAGTCTCCTCCTTCATTCTGGCCAACATCAAGAAAACGGCGGAAGAATACCTGGGCGAAGCCGTGACCGATGCGGTTATCACGGTGCCGGCCTATTTCAACGACAGTCAGCGCCAGGCCACCAAAGATGCCGGCAAGATTGCCGGCCTAAACGTGCAGCGAATCATCAACGAACCCACGGCCGCTTCCCTGGCCTACGGTCTGGATAAAAAGAGCGAAGAGAAAATCGCCGTGTTTGATCTCGGTGGGGGTACGTTCGATATTTCCGTGCTCGAAATCGGTGAAGGCGTATTCGAAGTCAAGGCCACCAACGGTGACACCCATCTGGGGGGCGAGGATTTCGACCTGCGCCTGATCGACTATCTGGCCGACGAATTCAAGAAAGACCAGGGCATCGACGTTCGTGCCGACAAGATGGCCCTCCAGCGCCTCAAGGAAGCTGCGGAAAAGGCCAAAATGGAGCTTTCCTCCTCAATGGAATCCGAGGTCAACCTGCCCTTCATCACGGCCGATGCCAGCGGTCCGAAACACATGAACATCAAAGTCACGCGGGCCAAACTCGAGGCCCTCGTGGCCGACCTGCTGGACAATTTAGAAGGTCCCTGCCGGCAGGCCATGAAAGACGCCGGCCTTTCCTCAGGGGAGATCAACGAGGTCATTCTCGTAGGCGGCATGACCCGCATGCCCGCGGTTCAGGAGCGCGTCAAAAAGATTTTCGCCAAAGAACCCAACAAAAGCGTCAACCCGGACGAGGTGGTCGCTCTGGGGGCCGCCATCCAGGGCGGCGTGTTGCAGGGTGATGTCAAGGACGTCCTGCTCCTCGACGTCACTCCACTGTCACTGGGCATTGAAACCCTGGGCGGTGTCATGACGCGCCTCATCGAAAAAAACACCACGATTCCGACCCGCAAAAGCCAGATTTTTTCAACGGCGGCCGACAACCAGCCGGCCGTGTCGATCCACGTTCTCCAGGGTGAGCGCGAAATGGCCTCCACCAACAAGACCCTGGGGCGTTTCGAGCTGGTCGGCATTCCGCCGGCCCCGCGCGGTGTGCCGCAGATCGAGGTGACCTTCGATATCGACGCCAATGGGATTGTGAGTGTCTCAGCTAAGGACATGGCCACCAGCAAAGAGCAGTCCATCAAGATTACGGCCTCCAGCGGGCTGTCACAGGAAGAGATCGATGCCGCCATCAAGGAAGCCGAACTGCATGCCGACGAAGACAAGAAGAAGAGGGACCTGGTCGAAGCCCGCAACCAGGCAGACTCCCTGATCTATTCCACCGAAAAGTCACTGAAGGACCTGGGAGACAAGATCGACCAGGCCACCCAGGACCAGATCAAGGAAGCCATCGAACCGCTGCGCGCGGCCATGGAGGGTGACGATCCCGAAGAGATCAAACGCCTCAGTGAAGCCCTGACCCAAGCCTCGCACAAGCTGGCCGAGGCCATGTACCAGCAGGCCTCCCAGGACGGCGAATCGGGGCCGGGGGATGGGCCCGACGCCGGCGCCGGAGGCCAGCAGGCCGGGGGGCCGCCGCCCGATGACGACGTGGTCGATGCGGACTTTGAAGAGGTCAAAGACGACAAAAAATAAAAAAATTGCCGACACCCGATAATACCGAAAGCCGCGGCGCGACAAGCGCTGCGGCTTTCTTTATTGTGGTGCCGCCGCCCCGGTTGGGATCACGTGGCGCGGCGACGTTGGGCGTCGCGATCAGGGCATGCGTCGTGGGGGATCAGCGTCGATGGCTCCTGAACCCGTCAGCCGTTCGGTGGGCCACGACGGTTCCCCGGCAAAACGCCGCTCCCGGTGGGTGCATGCCTCCTGCCCGCAGATGGGGCAGTGGTGGGCTTGACAGGGGTCCATGTGCACCAGGACGCTGTCGGTGCCCTCCACTTCACGCAGGATGGCGTTTTCCAGATCATCCGCCTCGGCGTGGGCGGCCGCCAGAGACATCTGGCGTGGCAGGATCAGATGCAGGTCGACATGGATGCGGGAGCCTGCATGCCAGGCGCGCAGCTTGTGGATATCGAGCCATACGGGTCGCCGCTTCGCGGCAATCACGGCGGCAATCTGGTCCAGAACCTTGGGATCGGACCGGTCCATTAGCCCCTGATAGGACTGGCGCAGCAGCCGGAATCCGGTCAGAAGGATGTTCAGGCCCACGACACAGGCGGCCAGGCCGTCCATCCACCACCAGCCCGTCAGCTTCACCAGCGCCAGACCGATGATCACCCCGAGACTCGTGTAGACATCGGTGAGCACGTGCCGGCCATCGGCCTCGAGCGCTATCGAGCGCGTGCGTTTGCCGACCCGGATCAGGGTCAGCCCCAGAATGATATTGACCCCGCTGGCCCCGGCCATTACCAGCATCCCGATTTCCAGGCGTGGCAGCGGTTGGGGGTTTATGAGGTGGGCTAAGCCGGCCTTGAAGATACCAAAGGCCGCCAGGACGATCAGGGCTCCCTCGAAACCGGCCGAGAAAAACTCGATCTTGCCGTGGCCGTACGGGTGGGTCTGATCCGGGGGCTTGGCCGCCATGTGGACGCTGACGATGGCAAAGGCACTGGCCACCACATTGATGATGGATTCCAGCGCGTCCGATAGAACGGCCGAAGAGCCGGTCAGCCGCCAGGCATAAAACTTGGCCGCCAGCAGGGCCGCCCCCACCACCAGGGCCGCCGTGGCGGTTTGAATCCGCAGCCGTTGAGCTGCGCGCGCGTCCATCAGCGCAGCGGCCCCTTGAGCCGGGGAGGCGACCCCGCGGGGCGCAGCAGAGCCTCACGGAGGTCATCCAGATTGCGGATTGCGCCCAGATGCGCCCGCAAAGCGTCCAGACGTTTGCTGACCCTTCGTCCCATTTTCTCTGCGGCCGCCAATCTTCCGGCCTCGCGGTGGACAAAAACGCCGGCCGCCTGGATCAGGGTCTTGAGCGCTTCACGCTCCGCCCCCCGGGCACCGTGCCAGTGGCTTTCAAGCAATTCATGCACCTCGAAAAAAAGGCCCCGATTCCACAAAACGACCATATCCTCCATCAGATCCGGATTGTCGATCTCCTTGCGCGCGAGGACGGCCTCGCGATATCGGGCCAGTCGTTGGTCGATGTAATTGCGGTAGACCGGAAGCGCATGGCGACGTCGCAACGCCGCGGCCAGGGACTCATATCCCCGCGCGCTGCCGCTCCAGACCGCCACGAAAGCTTCGGAGAGCGCATTGCGGATATCGCGCGACACCCGGTCGTGAAAGGGATCGAATATCTTCCCGGATGATGGTGGGATTGGGGGGGATTCCCTGTTCATGGCAGCTATCGTCCTTCGTTCGCCTCGGCCAGCGCGTCACCCTCCCGCTCGCGGATCTGCGCGGCGATGTCATCGGGCAGAGACGTCTTGGCGCCGGCGCTGTAGTCGTAATAAACGACCAGGGCATCTCCCTCGGCGGCGAGCTTGCCGTGGCGGTGGCTCACCACCCGATGATGCATCAGGAAACGATCGGCCGCAAGTTCGACGATCCTGGCGCCTACGGCCACCGTGTCAGGATGGGTCAGCGGAAGCCTGTAGCGGCAGCGCGTTTCAGCCAGAATGGGGCCGATACCGGACGCCGACATGGCTTCCAGAATTCCCAGCGGCTCGAAATAGGCGATGCGCGAACTCTCGAAATAGCGCAGATAAACGATATTGTTGACGTGGCCGAAGGCGTCCATCTCACCCCAGGCCAGCGGGATGTCGATCACCGTTGGATAATCGGCCAGCAATCCCTGCCCGGCGCGCATTGTCATGTCGTCTCATCTCCTTGAAAAGCCCGGCCGTCCCGCCATGGGTTCAGCCCGGATTTGCGGTCGGCGCGGCGGGCCGGCCCCCTTGATCGGCCCGATCCAGCTTGGCGATCACCAGGGTCACGTCGTCCTCCAGAGCGACATCTTCCCGAAACGCGCTCAGGTCCTCCATAATGCGGTCCCGGATGACGCTGGCGGCGCTGCCGGCGTGGGTTTTGACGAGGGCCTGCAAGCGTTCCTTGCCGTACATCTCGCCGCGCGGATTGAAAGTTTCCCATACCCCGTCGGTGCCCAGCAGCACCACCGTTCCGTCGACCAGACCGTCGCGTTGCTGGGTTGTATAGCCTGCGCCCGCATCGACACCCAACGGCAGCCCGGCCCCGCCGAGCATATCGAAGCGCTCGTTGGCCGGGTCGTAGAGGACGGCGGGATCGTGCCCGGCGCGCACCCATTCGATGCGGCCATCTTCCGGATCGAAGCGCATGGCCAAGAGGGTCATGAACTGGCCCGAGGCGGCGACGTCACGATTGAGCTGGCGATTGACATCAGCCACGATAGCGTCCAGGCCGCCGGCCAGGAGGGCGCGTTGCCGTAAGGACGCCCGCGCCGAGGCCATCAGCAGGGCGGCGGAGACGCCGTGGCCGGAAACGTCCCCGACGACCACCACCGGCCGGATGTCGCCGCCATTCTTGATCTCCAGAAAATCGTAATAGTCGCCGCCGGTTTCATCACAGTAGTTGCTGGCCGCGGCCAGGTCGAGACCGCTGACGCGCGGCGGCCCGGGCGGCAGGAGATTCTGCTGCACTTCACGGGCCAGCAGCATGGAAAGCTGCAGGCGCTCGCGCTCTTTGAGCCCTGCGGTCATCTGGTTGATCACATCCCCCGTGTAGCCGATCTCGTCGTTGGAGGTCACCTGGACACGGTCGTCGAAGCCGCCCTCCCGCACCTTCTGCAGAATCTGAATGATATCCTTCAGGGGCCGTGCCAGGTTGCTGCTCACCAGATAACAGAGCCAGAGGCCCACGGCGATAAAGATGAAGGAATTGACCACCAGAAATGTGCCCAGACGCTCTAGAAGCGTCGCCGGATCCTCGCCGACATGGACGATTTGAAAATGGTAAAGAAGCAGGGTGGCAAAAGGAACGAGGTTGCAGGCCAGCAGCAGGGCGGCCAGCCGCACCCCGATGCTGACCCGCAGGGTTCGGGGCACACCATAGAGCCGGCCGTGAGGAAAGAAAAAGGGCACCATCACCCGCTGCATCACATGCTCCAGGACGAAAAAGGCCACGGTGCAGGTAATCAGGCCGACGCTGAGGCTGCGGATCAGCACATGCTGAACCACATAGGCGGGCTCGCCCATGAAATAGAACAGCAGGGCCCAGAAGACGGCCGCAAAAAGCCAGATGGCGCCATCGAGCAACACACCAAAAAAGGGCTCGTTCAAAACACGCCGCTGGACCTGCAGGGGGACACGCCCCGCCGCTTGGCCGTGATAGCACTGGTCCACGTAGCGGCGGATCGGCCCCTCGTAGATCAGGGTGGCGGCGACGGCGATAATGAACACCATCGGCGTAAAGATGGCCTCGATCAGGTTGGCGTCGCCCTGACCGAATTCGGTTGGGTGGGTGCGGGTGGATCGCAGCAGGAGGGCGTTGACACCGACGGCCCCGATCAGGTTGGAAATCAGGTTGGCCATCAACATGCGGTTTTTAAGTCGAAAGCGTTTCCGCGGCGTCATCGGAGAAGATTTCCCGGCCCCCTAAAGGCGCCTGACCGGAGGCAAGATTCGAACGAGGCGCGTATCAGGCCCCGTCGGGCTTAAGGTCGATGATCAGCGGGATGACATGCACTTTGCGACCGGCTTCGCGGGTGGCCTCGACCCGCCAGTCGCCACAGCGGCCCTGTCCGTCGAGCATGTGATCGATATCCTTGACCACGGAGGAAATATTGATAACCGGGTGACGACTGAAAACGTGCGGCAGTCCGTAGGTCAGGCTGCAGGACAGGCATTTGCCCGGTCGCTCTTGCAGCTGGAATTCGAAGTGCAGTTCATCTTCCCGCGCCCCCGCGTATCGGAGGGCGATGTCATAGGCGCCCTCGCTGCTGTCGCCCAGAAGCGCATCGAAAAACCGGTCGGCCCGATCCGCCGGGAAGATCGCCGCCAGCTTGTCAGAAGTAAATATGGAAGTAAATCGATCGGCATCCATGCATTGCCTCCTTCTTTCGACCGGTCGGTGGAAACCAGCGCACCGTACCCGTGCGGGGATGAGCGCCGTCATCCGGTCCTCGACGATGGCATTATTATGGAATTTCTTTAATTAACACACGACTTGGGGCTTGGCAAACCGCCGCCTTCAAGTCATCGGCCGATTGGGACGATAACAAGGTTTGGCGCCCCGGGCGAGGGCATGCTTGACGCTTCGAAGCGGATTCCTTAACATCGAAAAACGATATCGAACCGGGATGGAAGCCATTGACTTTGCTCCGTAACAAAAAATTCATCGGGGGCGGATTGCTGTGCGCCCTCGTCTTCGCCGTTCTTCTGGGGCGGCGTCTCGGTCTTGTGGAACTGACGCCGCATCGCGGCGCAGCGCCCCCCCGTTCAATCCCGGCGGCCGCGACGGACAGCGAGCGCTGGATGTCCGTTATTCAGGACGGCAAGCCGATCGGCTATACCCATTCACAGCTGGCGCCGACCGCGAATGGATTCCGTATGCAGGAAAAGGTGCTGTTGCGCCTGAACACGATGGGACTCGTTCAGGATCTGGACCTTTACTACGATGCCCGCCTCGATGACACCATGGCCCTCCGGAGGTTCCGGTTCGACATGCGTTCCGGCCGCTTCACGCTCGCCGTCGAGGGCCGCATGGAGAAGGGGTGGCTTATCTGCCGCATGGAAAGCGGCGGAACGGCCAGCACCACCCGGCTCCGGTTCGACACCGCGCCTTATCTTCCGGGCGGCATCCTTCCGGCCGTTGCCGCCGCGGGGCTGGAGCCGGGAAGCGTCTACCGGTTTCCAGTCTTTGACCCGGCCACCATGGGCCAAGGCGAGGTCGGCGTCACCGTGGTCGGACCCCGCACGGTGGCAATCGGTCCGGACCGCATAGAGGCCCATATGGTGACCCTTGATTACAAAGGACTTCGCCAGCAGGCCTGGATCGACGCGGCTGGCGGCATATTGAAAGAGGACGGCCTGCTTGGTCTGCAGCAGATCCGCACCAGCCGCGAGGACGCCCTGAAGCCCCTGAGCGCCAGCAGCGATTTCACGCGGCGGGCGGCCATCACGCCGGATCGCCCCATCGCCAAGGTTGAAGGCCTCAGGCGGCTCAAGCTGCGGATCGCCGGGATTGCACCGGAGCGGCTGCCGGCCTCCGACCACCGTCAGGTCCGCAACGGCGCCGTGCTCACGATCACACGTGAGTCCCTGCCCGAAGACCGCATGATGCTTGAATTGACCGCCGATCTCAGACCTTATCTGGCGCCCGCCCCGATGATCCAGGCGGACGCCCCCCGCATTCGGGAACTGGCGGCCCGGCTCACGTCCGGTGCCAAGACCCCGCGGGCGAAAATCCAGGCCATCATGGCCTGGATGGACGCCCATATAAAGAAGCGCCCCGTGCTCTCCCTGCCCGACGCCCTCAATACGCTGGCGCAGGGCATGGGGGACTGCAACGAGTACGCCGTGCTGTTTACGGCCCTGGCCCGCGCCGCCGGCATCCCCGCTCAGATCGAGGCCGGCCTGGTCTATCAGCGCGGCCGCTTTTACTACCATGCCTGGAACCGCGTCTATATCCATGGCTGGGTCACGGTGGACGCCTTGAAAGGACAACTGCCGGCCGATGCCACCCATATCCGACTGGCGCGCGGCAATCTTCCGCAGCAAATGGAGATCCTGCCCATGATCGGGAACCTGTCCATCCAGATTATCGATTCGGAGAACGACGTCTAAAATCATGATCGAACTTGTCGGTGTCGCCAAACATTACGGCCCTCACATCGCCGTGCGCCAGCTCGACCTCACAGTCGAGCGCGGTGAACTCTTCGGCTTCATCGGCCCCAACGGGGCCGGCAAGACCACCACCATCAAAATGATCGGCGGAATCCTGACACCCACCCGCGGCCAGGTTCGGATTGCCGGCATCGACATGGCCGCCCGACCGGTGGAAGCCAAACACAAAATCGGGTTCATCCCCGACCGGCCTTTTCTGTATGAAAAGCTCACCGCCATGGAGTTCATGCAGTTCACCGCCGATGTCTATCGCGTCGCGCAGCATCGGGTCGACGCCCGGGCCCTCGATCTTCTGGAGCGCTTTGCGCTGGCCGACTGGTCGGACGAACTGATCGAATCCTTCTCCCACGGCATGAAACAACGCCTGATCATGTGTGCGGCCCTGCTGCACGAACCGGAGGTGATCGTGGTGGACGAACCCATGGTGGGCCTCGATCCGGTGGCCATCCGCATGGTCAAAGCCATGTTCCGTGAACTGGCCACCAAGGGGGTCACGCTGTTCATGTCCACCCATACCCTGGCCGTGGCCGAGGATATCTGCGACCGCATCGGGATTATTCATCGCGGCGAACTCATTGCCCAGGGCGCCCTGGATGATCTGCGCCGCCAGGTCCGGGGCGGCGCGCCGGATCTCGAGGCCGTTTTCATCAATCTCACCCAGGCGCCGGACGCTCTGGAGGGTGGGGCATGAACACGGCTTTCGATCTGGTCAAACCGCGCCTGTGGCCGATGGTGCACCGTCGCCGCTCGGCCGGCACACGCCGGCGGATGCGCCTGGCGCTCATCACCGCCGTAGCCGCCTCTCTGTGGTTCGGGATTTTCCTGGTGGCCCTGCGCGTCCTGGCCCACTTCGCCACCATCGAAGAAATCGGCCCGCTGCTGAACCTCAAACTGCTGAACATGCTCCTGGTAACTTCTTTGGCCCTGCTGATCTTCAGCGATATCCTCACCGCCCTTTCCAAGCTCTACCTGGCGCGCGACCTGCCCCTGGTACACGCCCTGCCGGTGCCGGCCCACCGGATTTACCTGGCCCGCTGGATGGAGATCTGCTTTGACGGCTCCTGGATGGTGGTGGCCTTCACCCTGCCGGTTTTTCTGGCTTACGGTATCGTCTTCGGCCAGGGCTTTACCTACATCGCCGTCCTCGTGGCCGCCTTTTTGCCCTTCGCCCTCATGGCCGCCTCGCTCAGCTCACTCCTGGTGATGGGGGCCGTCATCGTTATCCCGGCCAACCGCATGAAGAACATCTTCGTCCTGCTGGGACTGCTGGCTTTTGTCGCCGTCTACCTGGCGCTGCGCATGGCGCGGCCCGAACAGCTTGTGGACCCGGAGGTCTTTGAAAGCGTCCTGGCCTATGTGGCGGCCCTGCAGACGCCGGCCGCCCCCTGGCTGCCCTCCACCTGGGCCTTCAATGCCCTGCATGCCGCCCTGGAAGGCGACCCCGGGCGCGGGCTGGCCGACCTGGCCCTATTGTGGAGCGGGACACTCACCCTGGTGTTCATCAGCCTGCTGACCGCCGACGTGCTTTACTTCCGCGGCTATTCCCGTACCCAGACTGGCGCGGTGCGCAACCGCCGTGTTTCCTCGGCCTATCGCCAGCGTCGGTTCTACGCCTGGTCCGGCCCGGTACGGGCGCTGCTGGACAAGGAAATTCGGACCTTCTGGCGCGACCAGACCCAGTGGTCCCAGATCTTCCTGATCCTGGCGTTGGTGGTGATCTACGTCTATAACTTCAAGGTGCTGCCGCTCGAGAAATCTCCCTTGCCCACGGTCTACCTGCAGAATCTGCTGGCCTTTCTCAACATGGGCCTGGCCCTGTTCGTGCTGACGGCGGTCACGGCCCGATTCGCCTTTCCGGCGGTGTGCACCGAACGGGAAGCGTTCTGGACCGTCAAAGTGGCGCCGATTTCGATTCGCGCCTTCCTGTGGATCAAGTTCGGCATCTACTACCTTCCGCTGCTCGTCCTGACGGAGACGCTCATCGTCGTCACCAACATCCTGCTGAACGTCACCCCATTCATGATGGGGCTGTCGGTTCTGACCATCTTCAGCATGGTGCCCGGCATCGTGGCCCTGGGCATCGGGCTGGGGGCCCTGAACCCCAACTTCCGTACCGAAAACCCGGCCCAGGCCGTCACCGGCTTCGACGGCCTGCTCTTCATGCTTTTCAGCACGGCCTTCATCGGCGCCGTCCTGACCCTGCAGGCCGGCCCCGTCTACCACTACTTCATGGCGCAGCTGCGCGGCCGCCCCCTGCCGCCCCACTGGCCCCTGTGGGCCACCACCGCCGGCCTGATCGGCCTGACCCTTTGCATCCTGGCGGCTTACGTCCCCATGCGTCTCGGCCAGCGGCGGCTGGAGCAGCGGGGCATATGACCCTTGGCAGCGCCATTGGAATCCTCTTCCAGAACCAGTTCATACGCTCCTTAAAGGACGCCGGAGTCAAGTAAAACCTATCTCAAAAATAATCTAAGTAGCCCCTGGCCGCGTTCTGAATCGGCTCTTGGCAGAACCGCAGGGTCCCTGCCCTACGCACCTGCATACATTCTGATTGTATGCTCCGCTTTTCCGCCGTTTCACGCCTCTCCAGGAACCCACATCTTAATTTTTAAGATGGGCTTTAGAAACTTCCATACTGGCGGCTTGCTATTTTTAGCCCCATAAGCAGCAGAAGGATAAATTTATTTTGTTCATTTTCTTCTGCGCTGAAGAAAAGATGGCCTCGTAAAAAGCCACGTGGCCGACGGTTTCGAAAAAAGTTCGAGATACGGCTTGCGAATCTCGAGGAATGAAGCGTAACGCTGATATTTATCCGCCTCGGGAGGATCGGACTTTTTACGAGACCGTCAAGATAACGAACCAAAAGAACGCGCTTCTGCCCCGCGTAGCCTGCACGTCGACGCTCCGACCGCAGTGCGCGGGAGCTCGCTTTGCTCAGACAGTCCGCGCACTTTTGGTTTGACCGGCCCCATCGCCGATGCGCAGCGCGGGGCAAGAATATTGATAGTCGGGTTTTGAACTTCATCTTGAAAATACCACCCCCCTCCATTCTTCATCCAGGATAATCCGATATCATTTCTTTCGCCCGCCCCCTGCACTGGAATTCAGCCGTTTACCGGGAGCCGATGGCGGCAACGGGATGAATACCTACCAGATCAATGGGATTGATAGCCCTTCTCAGCCAGAACCTTTACATCCAGCGCTGTCGGTGATATTGAGTGGTATCTTGTAAATATCTGCAGGCAGCCGGCACCTCCTACCCATCGCCGCAATGGCAAAGATGCAAACTCCCGGTCTCGGGAGGCCCGTACCTTTCAACGCATCCAGATGGATTAACGATGCTGTTGCATAGCTACCAACTCGAAGTCGTCAATAACCACTGCATGCCCGGCGCCCGGAGCGTCAACTGCATCGCCCGGCTCGACCAGGACGTGGGCTGCGCCATCCCTTACCTGAATGCGGTCATCGAAGGCGACCAGTTCACCCCCGAACCGCCGTCCATCACCTTCCGCAACGAGGGCAAGCTGATCGCGGTCCAGGAACGCCTGATCACCGTCAACGCCGTCCAGGACGCGGCCCAGGGCCGCAAGATCATCGAGTGGATCATACGGGAAATCAACGATGCCTGGGAAGACCGCGCAAAGATCAAACCGCGCTACACCAGAATCGAACGCCCCCAGGTTATCGAAATCCTAAAGCGCCTGCCCAAAACCAACTGCAAGAAATGCGGCGCCCCCACCTGCATGGTCTTCGCCACCTGGGTGATCCAGGGGGCCAAGGATGAAACGCAGTGTCCTGAGTTGCTCGTGGATGAGAAAAGAAAACTGAAAGGCTACCTTGTGAAGTTCAAAACAAACAATTGATAATTCATAAAAACACTAAAAATATTCGAAGTCTATGCATGAAGGACGTCCCTTTGCAGGCTTGGAGAAATCCCGTCCGTAAACGCTAACCACCTGTTTTTTTATCAGCTGATACCCTATGCTCTATGGAATAGCATCGATTAATCGCTCCGCCTACCACCGGCCCTCGCCCCCGTCGCAATGACGACTGTCTCAATGACACGCATGATTAGAGGTGTCTTAAATTATTTGATCTGCATTATTATGTAGGTGCTACACGATTACACCAATAAGCGTATAAAGAAGAAAATGTTACAACTATGCAACTTCCGGATAGCAAACAACTTTACTGATAAGGTACCGTATTCAAGAGCCATCGGCCGATTATTGCCCATTTCTTTAGTGATATTTAAAAGTGTCTCAAAGAAAGTATTTCCGTCAATAAGTAGAAAACTACATAATTTATAAGTTATAAATAATGATTAAAATTTTCCTAAAAATACTGTCATCCATCTTCTCAGGCGTATTGATTGCTACTGTACCATATGGATTATATATTTTAATTATTGATAAATTCGGATCTAATTCATTTCATATGGACACCCAGTTTGTAGCAGTACTTTTAGGCTCCTCTTTGTTATGCCTTGGTAGCTACTGGACAGGAAAATTGCTTGCGCATTTTAAAATTGGTGACGCCATCTCACCCTTGATAATCTGTTCGACACCCGGATTATATATTGGTATCACAGGATTCATAATAAATTATTTAATTGACGGAAAGTTGGCAAAAGATGGCATAATTGCCTTGTCTTTCATTTTACTTGCCATGTTCGCTATATCAGCCCCTTTTACAATATGGGGATTTAAAAATAATATTAAAAGCGTTTTATAACCTGCGGCTGTTGCGGACGCGGGTCCTTGGCCGCAAATCCACGACTTTATACTAAATAAATTCTGCTGTTAACCAATAACAAAAGGAGATTGTAATGAGAGTGATGGCATACAATATAGAGTGGTTTGACGATCACTTTGAACCTGACAATAGCTTAAAAGATAACCATGCGTCTCAGTCGAAATTTAACGGTGTATCTTCGGTTATATCTACTATAGATCCCGATATTGTTGGAATTACTGAAGCGCCAAACACTACGACTACCACTGGACACAAGAATACTGTCGAAGCATTAGAGAATTTTGCTTCACAATATGGCCTTAGACAATCCAGAGCGATGATCGGATTTCCGTCGCCTGGAAGGCAAGAAATAGCAATTCTATATGATCCGAATGTTGTTACTGCTACGCACGACCCCGGTGGAAGGCCGGGGACAGTAAAGAATCCTAGGTTCAATGAACAGTTTCAAGTCGATAGTGATGGAGACAAAATAAATGAACTCTATAAGCACTATCGGCCTCCCTTAGAAGCTAAAATCACCCGCACAGATGGTGGTGAAGATTTCTGGCTGCTTGTTGTTCACACAAAATCTAAAGGCATATTTAGTTCGATGGACCGAATTAATTTCGATAGAACCTCTGAAAGAAATCGAAGAAAGCTATTTGCCGAATGCCACTCCATAAGGAAACGTGTGGACGAATGGCTTAACGATCAACGAAAAATAATCGTAATGGGCGATGTAAATGACGGACCTGGTTTCGATTATTACGAAAGCAGATTTGGAAAAAGTGCCGTAGAGTTGATTATAGGGGATTTATATAACCGTCAAACACTTCTCCAGTATCACTTAGGGAGACCTGAGTTCGGAAGATTTGGCTGGGAGCCATCATCTGCACGTTTCAAGGACAATTACACGAATGACTCAGTAAATGCGCTAATAGATCATATTATCGTGTCCCCGGATTTCGTCACACACGGAGATAGTCCCACTAAAGTGTGGAATCCTTTTCAATTACAGGAGGCAGAGCCGTTGAAATCCCAGCTGCTGGATGCCTCGGACCATTTTCCGGTAAGTTTTGACTTTCAGTAGATCGGATAAAAACACCATAAATGCCTAAACTCGCCAATTCAGCCGACGCATAAAGACGTGCGGCTGATTGGCCATTTATATGAGCAAATTGGGATTTTGATCAACCTCCAATTGTTCAGATTACATACTCGTTTAGTATGGGGACTGGCATATTGCTTTTTAAATTATTAATACTCATTACTATTCTTTGGTATATCATAAAATTTATTGTAAGATCCAAAGGATATCCGATGCATCTTTTTTATAGGCATTTAAGAGATATCCATTACATGAAACAAATAATTGAATCAGAACAATCTCAAATAAAAAAGCAAGGGTACACGGCGCTATTATACTCACTATACATATGCATTGGTGGGCTGGTAGCATTGCTTTTATGGAGTTTAGTCGTTTAATAACTCCGGTTCTGAGATCCATTTTATTATAGAGGTCCTATATGACACCAGACTGTAATAAATTCGGTCTACTTTGCGGCCCTCACCAATAGGTTTAGGCGTTATGATTTACCGAGGCAAAACTACGAGATTACTACTGATCATTTTATTGATTACTGGCTGCGCAATACAAAACCCCGAGGTAAATAATGTCGAGGGGAATTGGGAGTTTTACGGCCATATTTACCAAAGGATGGAGATTGATAAAGACGGTCAAGGTTTTCTAGTCGTAGGACTAGAAAACGCGATTGAGCTTTGCAGAATTCAAAGGATAGACTTTACCGAAAAACAGATATTGCTCAAAATTAAATGTGACGAAAGCGAAAAATCAAACTCACAAATTAGCGGATATGTAACTCCAACATCTGTCGTTATTGATAGTATTATAGAAGAGGGCAAGCCAGTGAGATTCGACCATCCGATGGTGTATTTAAATGAAAGTTTAGCGGAATCATCAAGAAAAGAAGCCAAAAAAAGAATCGCACAGGAAAAATTAAAATAATCATAACCTATCACTTGGGTTCCGACGGACAACCGCTGGCGCGTTTGACACGTTTCAGCGCGATCGTTTTGCCACAACGAGGCCTTTCTTAGAACGAAACATTTTAGTCCAACAAAAAGAGCCGATCATTAAATAGGAATAAATTGTTGAACACTTTTCAAAAGGAAAGAAATCGCCTTTAAATAATTGCATTCCTCGTATTACCGGTACTAAGCGTGATTGGATTTTTTATTGGGCTAGCGGTTATTGGAATGATATTTCCAAATCGTATTGATGCGAACGGGAAGATATTCGGCGGCATTGTTCTTTCCTTAAATTACATACTTTGTGTGAATGAAACATAGAATTAATGTAAATAATTAATTGAGCATGGCTTGGCGCTGGAGAAATCGACGGACGAACGCTGTCACGTTTTCCGCGTCTTGGCCTGGTCGCTAGGCGTATCGTATATGCGTATATTCAGGATCATTGCTTTAATTCTTGGCTCGGCATGGTTCTTACCCGTAAGCTGTGCGATTGGGGTGATCGCTGGCCCTAAAGTGATATCCGCAATTGATGCCAGGGAGGCCGAAAAGGGAGAAGAGCTCCACCCTCTATTCAAGGTTGTGGTTGGGGATGAAACAGTGATGGGCTTGGAGGAACTCGATTCGCTGATACATCGGATCAAGGAAAGTGACGATCACATGCATACGGATCGTTCCGCCAAGCCAAACTATTTTTTGGTATCCAAGCCCGGTGGAAGTTTTGAAACGGATTCATCCTTTTTCAAATACCGGGTAATCGAGGACTCCGGAGACGAACAGCTAATTGAGCTGATTGAAGAATATAAGGATGGTGACAACACGATAAGGAGCCAATACAGAGCACAGAAAGCCTTGATTACACCCTTGTCGACGCAGATGTACTATTTTGGGTATATTTTCAATGCGATTCCGTATGTAATCGGCGGCAGTTTGTGCCTGTTCATTATTGGACGGGTACTTTTGTTCGTACTCAAAGCACCTGCCGCTCCAAATAAACCTTCCTAGCCCGTCGCTTGAATATGCGCCGTGTAGACGCCGGCGCGTATTCCGCTTCTCAGTTCGGTCGTTCGCCAGAAGAATATCGGCATGAAGATTTTGATTGCGACAATTGGCACACGAGGCGATGTACAACCCTATATCGCCTTGGGCCGAGCACTGATGGCGGCTGGCCATGAAATCACCGTCTGCACCTGTGCGCACTTCGAGCCCTTCGTACGGGCATACGGTCTCGATTATGCATACGTAAACAACGATTTCATCGATTTCATGCACTCTCCGGAGGGGAAGATCATCCTCGGGAATGCGGGAAACCTCTGGAAGACCCTGGCAACCCTGGCCCCCATGATCTCGAAGCTTGGCAATCTCCAAGAACGGCAGATGAAAGATGTCTGGGCGGCAAGCAAGGGGGCAGCCCCGGACCTGATTCTGTACCACCCCAAAGCTCTGGGTGCACCGGACTTCGCCGAGAAACTCGGGGTGCCATGCATGCTGGCCTTCTGGCTCCCTATTTATGTGCCCACAACCAGATTCCCAGCGATGGGATTCCCCGCGCTTCCCTTAGGACCTGGGTATCATTGGCTGACCTATCAACTCATAAGAATAATCTTGCTGACGATGAGCAAAAGCGTCAGGAAGTGGCGCATTCAGAACGGGCTAAACCCACGCAGCCCCGGTCTCAGGATGCGGCTACCCGATGGCCGCCCGATCCCAACCTTGCATGGATACAGCCAACACATAATCCCTCGTCCGGAAGACTGGCCCGAGACGGCGACGGTGACGGGGTACTGGTTTCTCGACCAGGCTGAGCACTGGCATCCTTCACGCGCCTTGAGCGATTTCCTGTCAAGGGGCGAGCCGCCGGTGTACTTCGGATTTGGAAGCATCTTCGGGCGCAATCCGAAGATGGTCACACAGATCGTCCTGGAAGCCATCCGGCGTACAGGCGTGCGAGCGATTCTTGCCCGGGGTTGGGGTGGTCTTGAACCAACCGACTCTGCACGATCAGAATCGATCATGTTCATCCAAGCCGCACCCCATCGATGGCTCTTTCCGCAGGTCCATGCGGTGGTGCACCATGGTGGCTGTGGCACGACCGCCGCCGGACTGCTGGCAGGAAAACCCTGCATTATCTGTCCGTTCTTCGGAGACCAACCCTTCTGGGGACGGCACGTCGAGCGACTGGGGGTCGGACCATCTCCGATACCGCAGAGCAAATTGACGGTTGACCGTCTTTGTCGCGCCATTGATATTGTTATGAATGACGCGACCATGCGGGAAAACGCCGCTGCACTGGGCCGTCGCCTTCGCATGGAAGACGGGACATCCCGTGCGCTATCGTTTATAACCCAGTGGATGAACAGCCAATGATTCAATTGACCGTGATGAATGTCCAGTGACGGATATCGCGAACCATGGGTTGCATTTAACCGTCGCTTATGCGCCGGCAAATGAATTTCCCGTAAGATGATGAAGATTCAATTTCAAAAAGTGCTCGCCGATTTCAAAAGGATCGGTTATCCTGAAACGACATGGTGGCAGAGCGTCCGCCCGGCAGTGATCCTCGTCGGTATCCCCCTTAGTTTGATAAATGTGCTGTACGTCGTCCTCGCTGCTCTCCGTGTGATACCCCCGATCACGGTCAACGGCCAGCCATTCGCTGGCGCAGAGGTATTCTTACATCTACCGGCTGCTGCTGTAATGCCTCTCGTTATTGTCGGAGCAGCATGCACAGTTGCCTACGTGGCTGCGAGAGTGAAGTCCTACAGAAGGAAGAACAGATAGCAGTGTGTCGAACCAGTATTTTCACGGGATCGTAAAAAACCGGACGACTCGAGTTCTGGCAAAATCATAAGCTAATATCTATCTGGCCATCATTGATTGCATTTGCGACTCGTGACAATAGACTTCGATGTATACGCACCTGATAATACGCCCGTAGCCACCATCAACTGGAACTGAATGAACCGCCATGAAAGCAATAACCTATAACCGTTATGGCTCCCCTGAGGTTCTCAGACTTCAAAATGTTCCCAAACCGGCCCCGGAGGATGATGAAGTCCTGGTCAATGTCAAAGCCGTATCCATCAATTCATGGGACTGGGATATGTTGACCGGCCGTCCCCCCGAGTACCGGCTACTGAGTGGGCTTTTGAAACCGAAAAATACCTTGCTTCACGGGTGCGACATCGCGGGAAAAGTCGAAGCGGTCGGGAATGGCGTAAAGCGGTTCGATGTCGGCGATGAAGTGTTCGGCGATTTGTCGGTGGCCGGTTGGGGCGCTTATGCCGAATACGTCTGCGCGCGTGGAAACGAATTGTTTCCCAAACCGTCGCGCATGACGTTCGAGGAAGCGGCATGCCTGCCTCATGGCGGCAACCTCGCCGTTCAGGGCCTTATCGATTTTGGTCGGATTGAATCCGGGCAATCGGTTTTGATCAATGGCGGGGGCGGCAGTACGGGGACTCTGGCGATTCAGATCGCCAAATTATTCGATGTTGAACTGACCGCCGTCGACCGCACGGAAAAATTGGACCTGATGCGTGCACTTGGCGCGGATCAGGTCATCGATTATACCGAGGCAGACTTCACCCGAAGCGGACGTCAATATGACCTGATCTTCGATGTCAAAACCACCCGCTCCTTTTTTGATTATCGACGCGCGTTATTCCCGCAAGGGATTTATGTGACCGTGGGTGGCAAAACCGCGCGTATCCTTCAGATGCTGCTGTTCCGCAACCTGGTCGGCAATTATGAAATGCACATGGTCGGATACAAAGCCAACAAGGATTTAGAGTACTTGGCGGAACTATTCGAAGGCGGTAAGCTTAAGCCGGTCATCGATAAATGCTTTCCGCTTGAAAAGACAGCCGATGCTTTCCGGTATTTTGGCAAAGGTTGTTTCAAAGGCAAGATCGTCGTAGCGGTGGAATAGAAGACCTGAGCATTGAACGCCATCTTATGAAAGCGTACATGGTTATCGAATATTTTAAACCTGGATGTTTCGAGGCGATCTACGAACGCTACAACCATCGGGGCAGGCTGCTGCCGGAGGGCCTTGCGTATATCGAATCCTGGGTGAGTACGGATAAGAATGTCTGTTTTCAACTGATGGAAACGGACAACGTGGAGCTGTTTCCCGAGTGGTTCCGGCGGTGGGATGATTTGATCGAGTTTGATATTTATCCCATCGATTCATCCGATCGTTGAGCGGCCATTTCTGCGGGTGGCCGCTTGTCTTATATGATTGGAAAATTAGTAGGGTACCTTCACGGCCCACAGGGCTATTACATCCATAGGCGCGTCGTCATCAATAAAGGAGAAAGCCAATGAAGATCATCGGCATCAATGCCAGCCCCAGAAAAAAGGCCAATACGCAGACATTGGTGGAAGCCATGTTGAACGGGGCGGCCGAAAAGGGTGCGGAAACCCGCCTGGTCAACCTGCGCGAACTGGACATCAACGGGTGCATGGGCTGCGAAGGGTGCAAAAAGCAAATCGGCAAATGTGTCCAGAGGGACGACCTGACGCCGCTCCTGCAGGAGATGGCCGCCTCTGACGCCATCGTTCTGGGGACGCCGGTTTACTGGTACCATGTTACGGCCCAGTTCAAGATGCTGGTGGACCGCCTCTACAGCTTTATCGATATCGCGTTTAACCCTGAAACCGGGGAAGAGAGCATCGCGTCCAAGTTTCCTGCCGGGCGCAAGATGAGCATCGTGATCTCGCGGGGCGATCCCGAACCGCCGCCGCTTTTACCGCAGTTCTACGATTACCTGGACGAGTGGCTCAACCTGATTCCGCTGTCACTGAATTGCGAACAATACGAAGTCTTCCACCAGTACGAAGCCCATCTCGATCGCAAAGCGGCGCTTAACGCTCCCGAACTGCTGAAGCAGGCTGCTCGCAAGGGGGCTGATCTGGTTGCCGGATAGACAAAGGTACCTTCGTTTGACCCTGTCATCAACCGCCGGGCAGGCGTCAGCTTGCAACCGATATGGTCCCTAATAGACAACCGCGTTCCTCCCGGCAGGCCTGGTCGGCCCCATCGTCTACACGGGCAGGCATCCGGAACGCATGGCTTCTTTGCGGACGGCGCGGTGGGCCCTTCATTTTCCGGCCGTGTGTTTGGACGACGACCCGCTATCCGCGTTGCCCGACCGGGAGTGTGGCGGCTTGATTCTTGGGGATGCCGCATAGAGACCGCCTTGTGCCTTCAACTTTGAAGAGGCGCTGGAAGCGCTGGGCGAGATTTGCCTGTTGATGTCCCCCCCGGCATACGAGGGTACCCGATACAGGAGCCACCGCCTCGAGAGCGGCCCTGCCGGTCAAAGGCCCTTTGAGGATAAGGGTGGGAAAGCCCGCGTCCCCTCAGATCGGGTCGCCGATGGTGGAACTCGCGGGCAGGAGATACTGGCGCCGGTCGCCGGAAAGGATGACGACGGCCTCGATCCGGTCGCCCTTGAGTACGCGCAACGGGATGGGCGTACCGGCCGTACCCAGCGCCCAGACTTTGCGGTAGAAATCCGCCTGGCTGTCGATGGGTTGGTCCTTGACGGACAGGACGATATCCCCGGGTTCAAGACCGGCGGCCGCCGACGGGCCCTGCTTGGCCACCCGCGTGATGAACACGCGCCCCTGAACCTCCTCGCTGTGTATGCCCATCCATGGCTGGGGAGGCCTTCGTGCGGCACCGCTGGCGATGAGATCGACCAGGATCGGTTTGAGCAGATCGATGGGCACGAACATATTGCAGGGGACCCATCCGGCCGATTCCACGTGAAAACGGGTCAGGATCGATCCCACGCCGATCAACCGGCCGGCGTCGTCCACCAGGGCGGCGCCCCCGTAGTCCGGATGGGCCGGCGCCACGTAAAGCGAATCCTCCAGGAGGTATTCCCAGTAACCCACGAAGGCGTCGCGTGACATCACCCGGGCCGGTCCCTGCGCGGCCTCGCCGGCCGTCACGATCCGAACGGCATCGGCCACCTTGACCGCCGACGATTCCCCCAATTTCAGCGGGGTGACGTCAAGGGGCGGCACCGCCCGCAACAGACCGAACCCGCTGGCATGATCGTAGCCCACGTAAAGGGCGGCGACCTTCCGGCCACCGCCGGTTGTAATCTCGATGCGGGAGGCTTCGAGGATCAGATAGCCGATGGTGAGGATATGGCCCTGACGGTCGATCACGATCCCGTTGCCCTCCCGTTCGGTTCCCAGACTGCCGGCCGTCCGGGCCTGGGCCGGAATGGTGGCGTTCAAGCGCACGACGGCGTCTGCCAGGCTATCACCAGGGCATGGTGCGACCCACAGAAAAACAGCCAAAAATGCAGCCAGGCATTTGAGATGGAGGGCTTGCATTTCAACAACCCCGCAGTGCACGGTTAACACGGTAGTCTTTGAGGAAGGACGGCTGCGGTTGGTGTCGCTGCAGCCGGTCAACCGGATCATTTTACGGTTTATGTTATAGAATGAGGGGCTGAGACGCCCCTGTCAACCGGGTCGGAGGGATGAATGACGCCCCGCAGCCCTATGCGGTCCGGATTTAGGTGGTGCTGCAATCGGCGCTGCGCGCACGCTATTTCAGAATGATCTTTTTACGCGCGTCTTTTTTCATCCATAGGTCGTTCACCCAGTCCTGAAAGACCGTGCGGAAGTCATCATCGCTGAAGCAGTCACCTCGGGGGACGCGGTGGATGGGGATCTCACGTACGTGCACCTGGACATCTTTGAGCCGTCCGCAGAGAAAGTCCCAAAAATGGGGAGCGCCACTAGGATAGACGATGGTGACGTCAAGCAAGCTGGTCATCTGGTCCCCCATGGTCTGGAGGACCAGGGCGATGCCGCCGCACTTGGGGCGCAGCAGGTGGCGGTAGGGCGACT
>JAAUYG010300416.1_pt1 | contig 23047 bp, 19 predicted proteins | sample 7278091 | NCBI WGS metagenome assembly JAAUYG01 (sample SAMN14350201, study PRJNA611818) | marine sediment metagenome | isolation source: surface marine sediment (0.6m) | place: French Polynesia: Moorea | collected 2018-08 | reverse complement strand
TGTCGAGGTGCAGGCCACCGGGGACGGCAAGATGTTCAAGGAAATCAGCTACGGGGTCGACCGCCCGGACGGGCGCCAGCCGGCCCTGGCCACCACCATCTTTCCCGACGAGCGCTGGAAGATCGTGCACTACGTCAAGTCCCTCGGCGTGCGCTGACCCGACCTCCATGCCCCCGAATCCCGAAGGCTGCGCCCTCTGTGGTCTCCCGTTGATCAAGGGCGATTTCCGCCTATCCTCACAAGGGCGCGAGCTGCTGTTCTGCTGTCAGGGTTGCCGCCAGGTCTACCTGATGCTCTCCGAGGCGGCCGACGCCCCTGATCCTTCCCGATTCCGCGAAACCGATCTTTTCCGACGCTGCGTCGCGGCCGGGATCATCCCGGCCACCGAGGCGGAATTGGCCCGCGCGCTGCGCGAGCAGCATCCGGTCTCGGCGGAAGCGACGCCGGCCGAGGCGGACCAGGAGAATTTGCGCGGCCACCGCTTGTCGGTCAATCTGGCCATCGACGGCATGTGGTGTCCCGCCTGCGCCTGGGTCATCGAGGAAACCCTGCTGCGATCGGCTGGCGTCACCGGGGCCGACTGCAATTTCGCCACGGATCGTTTGCGCTGCACCTACCAGCCCGAAATCTGCTCGCCGGACAGGATCGCGGAGCAGATCCGCCAATTGGGCTACCAGGCCCGCCGACCGCAGGACCCCTCGCGCGATACCGAAAAGCGCCGATTGTTCATCCGCCTGGCCATCACGATCTTTCTCAGCATGAACGTGATGATGCTGTCCTTTGCGCTTTATTCCGGGTTTTTTACCCAACTGGATCCCGACAGCATCCACAAACTCTCCTGGCCGCTGGTCGTCATGACCACAGTCGTCATGCTCTACGGCGGCGGCCCGGTCCATCGCAAGGCTCTGGCGGGCATCATCAAAGGGCGTCCGGGCATGGAAGCGCTCATCAGCATCGGGGCCTTTTGCGCTTTCGCCTACAGCCTCTTCGGGTTTCTGACCGGCAGCATCCATCTGTATTTCGACACCGCCTGCATGCTGATCACTCTCGTGCTGCTGGGAAAGATCCTCGAGCGCGGCGCCAAAGATCGCATCCAGGAAGATCTGGAGCACTACTTTGCCCTGGCCCCGGCCAAGGTCCGGCGCTGCACGCCCGAATTCCCCCAGGGCCGATTCACCGCGATCGAGGCATTGGACGTCGGGGATGAATTCGTCGTGGCCGCGGACGAAATCGTACCGGCCGACGGTCTCGTCCTCGAGGGTGAGGGCAGCGTGGATGAGTCCTCGCTCACCGGTGAACCCCGGGCTCGGGGCAAGCGTGCCGGCGATCGTCTGCAAAGCGGAACCCGGGTTGTGGAGGGTCCCTTCCGCCTGCGGGCCGAAGGCGTCGGGGCTGACGCCACGCTGGGCCAGATGCTGGCCATCATGGAGGCGGCCCTGGGGCGCCGGACCGTCTTCGAAGGCCGAACCGATATCATCCTGCGCTGGTTCGTGCCCTCAATCTGCCTGCTGGCCACGGCCACGGGCGCCTGGGTCTACCTGCGCGGCGCCTCTCCGGACGAGGCCTTTGTGCGGGCGTTGACCGTCCTGGTGATATCCTGTCCCTGCGCCCTGGGCATCGCCATTCCCCTGGCGCGCGTGGCGGCGGTCACCCTGGCGGCCCGGCAGGGCATTCTGGTTCAGGATTTTCAGGCCTTCGATCAGGCGGAGAAAATCGACACGATGGTGCTGGATAAAACCGGCACAATGACCCGGGGCAACTGGCGGCTTGAAATCATCCGGCCCCACGACGATTGGCGCCGAGAAGAAATCCTGGGACTGGCGGCCGGTCTGGAGGAGGGCGTCGACCACGCGGTGGCGGCGGAGATACAACATGCCGCCAGGCAGGGGGGGATCGAAGCGTTCGAGGTCACGCGCCGCGAAGTCAGCGAATCGGGTGTGACCGGGCGCTGGCAGCATAAGCGGGTCCGTATCGGGGCCTGCGCCGCGGCGGCGCTTCCCTCCCTGCCGGAGGCGCCTCGGCGAGCGGACACCGCCGATGCCGCCACGGAAGCCATCGTCTCCTGGGTGTCTCTGACCGTCGACGGTCAGGTCGCGGCGACGCTCGGGTTCGGGGATCGTCTCAAGACACGTGCCCGTGAAACCGTGGGCTATATCCAATCCCAGGGGATCACGACCCTGATGGTATCCGGGGACGGCAGCGTGGTGACCCGCAACGTCGGGCGCCTGCTGGGGATCGAAGACGCACGGGGCGAAATGCGGCCCGCCGACAAGGCGCAACTGATTGCCGGGATTCAACGGCGCGGCGGCGTTGTGGCCATGATGGGCGACGGCGTGAACGACGCCCCGGCGCTGGTATCGGCCGATATCGGCGTGGCCGTGTTTGCCGGGCGGCACCTGGGCCAGGAAGCCCAGGCCGTCACCCTGATGCGCGGCGATCCGTCCCAGCTGGTCGATTTTCTGGTTTTTGCCGGTCGGGTCCGGCGCAAGATCCTGCAGAACCTGGGCGGTTCCTGCATCTACAACCTGATTAGCATACCGGTGGCCATGGCCGGGTGGCTTTCGCCCCTGGTGGCCGTGGGGGCCATGCTGCTCTCCAGCCTGAGTGTGACCGGCAACACCCTGTTGATGATGCGTGCGGCCCAGCGAATGGAGAGGCGGGTGACGCCATGAACGGCCCCCGGAAAACCAGGGCGGCGGGACTCAATGTCGACCGCGCCGAAATCGCCAAGTTCGAAGCCGTTGCCGCCCGCTGGTGGGGGGCCGGCGGCGCCTTTCAAGCCCTGCACGACATCAACCCGCTGCGCCTGGGCTATATCCGGCAGCGCGCGGATCTAAACCGGCGCATGGTCCTCGATGTGGGCTGCGGGGGTGGCATCCTCACCGAGGCCCTGGCGCGGGAGGGGGCCGAAGTCACCGGCATCGATCTGGGCGCCGCCGCCCTGGAAGCGGGCCGGGCCCACCAGCAGGTCAGCGGCGTGCCGGTGCGCTATCGCCGCATCGCGGCAGAGACCCTGGCGACCGAGAAGCCCGGCGCCTTCGATGTGGTCGTGTGCATGGAACTGCTGGAGCACGTCCCGGACCCGGCCGCCCTGGTGGCCGCCTGCGCCCGGCTGGTCATGCCCGGGGGCGACGTGTTCTTCGCCACCCTCAACCGCACTTTCCGCGCCTATCTTCTGGCCATCGTGATGGCCGAGAAGGTCCTGCGCATCGTGCCGGCGGGCACCCACCAATACGGGCGCTTCATCCGGCCGCGCGATCTCGACGACTGGGCGCGCCGCGCCGGACTGAGTGCCGGCGTTTTCCATGGCATGCTCTACCTGCCTGTCGCCCGGCGGGCGTTCATCATCCGCTCAACGGCCGTCAACTACCTGGCTCACTTCAAGCGCGGCTGAGGCCCGGAAATCCGGGTATGGCGGCATACCGGCCCGGCGCGTGGGGGTTGTTGACCCGCCCTTTAAGATCCATTATAAAGACACGTTTCGGACACGCAATCGACGATGTGGAACAGACCACGACATCTGCGACGGCCAGACTGCGGACAAAGGAGCCCCTCCTGAAATGAGCGATATCACGGCCCCTACGGCCCCACTGCTGCTGCTGGTGCCCGGCATCAAGGGGGCCATCGGCTCCACGCTTGGTATGGCCGCCATCATTCAGCGGCATCAGCCGGAACGGATCCTTCCTTACCTGACGGCCACCGATCTGCTGCCGGCCGGCGCCGGCTTTCCACGCATCGAAATGGCCGGGTGGGACCTGAGTGCGGCCGGCCTGAGCGAAACCGTCGCCGGGCACGGCATCGTCCCCGCGCAGATGAGCGAACCGCTCGCGGCCGAACTGGACGCCATCCCGACGGCCGCCGCGCCTGCCGCGACGTTGAGCCTCGAAGCCCAGACAAATGCCATCCGCGACGACATCGAGCGCTTTCGCACCCGTTTCCCGGACGCCCGCCCGGTGATGATCAATCTGCTGCCGGCCTGCCCCCAGTGCCAGGTGTGTGACGGCGAGGACCTGACGGCCATCGACTGCCGGCGCTTTCCAGACCTGGCCTATGCCCTGGCGGCGGTGCGCGCCGGGATTCCGCTGGCCAATTTTACCCCCAACGACCTGACCCTGCCGGAGGTGGTCGCGACGGCCCTGGAAAACGGTGTGCCCCTGGCCGGCCGCGACGGCAAGACCGGGCAGACCTACTTCAAGGTGGTCCTGGCCTCGGCCTTCCGGGCCCGCCGGCTTTACGTGGACGGCTGGTACAGCATGAACATCCTGGGCAATGCCGACGGTCGCAACCTCATGGACCCCGAGAGGGCCCAGGGCAAGCTCGAAAACAAGACCCGCCTGCTGGACGACATTCTGGGCTACACCGTGGGCGAGAATTACGGCGAGCCCGCCCACAAGGTGCATATCGACTACTACCCCCCCCGCGGGGACGCCAAAGAGGCCTGGGACGTGATCGATATCAAGGGGCTTTTCGGACTGCCCATGAGTCTGCGGGTCAACCTTCAGGGCCGCGATTCCATCCTGGCGGCACCCATGGTGCTGGACCTGGCCCTGTGGATGGCGCAACTTCAGGCGAACGGCTACAAAGGGCCCATTGCCGAGTTGGGCTTTTTCTTTAAAAAACCCGAGGGGGCGGATCCGCCCTACACCTTTGTCGATCAGGTCCTGGCCCTGCAGCGGCTGGCGCAAACCTGTCGATTTTAGCCGCAGCCGGAAAAACATCTAACGCTGCGGCCGGGGTTCTGGGGAGCAACGCATGGTTTTGGGATACAGCACGAACGCTTATGTGAAACATACGCTGGCCGACGCGCTTGAGCGCATCGCCGATCTGGGCTTCAAGGGCGTGGAGATCATGTGCGACCGTCCGCACCTCTATCCCCCCGACTTCCAGGGCGAGGCCCTGACGGCCATAAAGACCATCCTGGATCGCCGTCGCCTGCGGGTCACCAATCTGAACAGCTTCACCCTCTTTGCCGTGGGCGACACCTACCTGCCCTCCTGGATCGAGCCCGAGCCGGAGCGTCGCGCCCTCCGCGTGCGCCACACCCTGGATTGTCTCGCCGTGGCCCGCCAGCTGGGTGCCGCCAACATCTCGATTCCCCCGGGCGGCCCCCTGGAAAAGGGCATGGGGCGCGATGAGGCCCTGCGCTTGTTTCACGCCGGTCTGGACCAGGTCATGCCTACGGCCGAGGAATTGGGCATCAAAGTTCTCGTGGAGCCCGAACCCGATCTCCTCATGGAACGCACGTCCGAGTTCAAACCTTTTATCCGCGAGATCCGCTCGCCCATGGTCGGGCTCAATTTCGACATCGGGCATTTTTACTGCGCCGGTGAAGATCCGGCCGCGGCCCTGGAGGAGCTGTTCGAATGGGTCGGGCACATGCACATTGAAGACATCGCCGCCACGCGGGAGCACATCCACCTGATTACAGGGCAGGGCGCCATCGATTTTGCCGCGGTCTTCACGACCATGGCGCGCCTGGGCTATGACGGCGATATCAGCCTCGAGCTCTACCCCTATGTGGACACCCCGGACGAGGCCGGCCGGGAAAGCCTGGACCACCTGCGTCCGTTCTTTGCCCAGGCCGGGCTGACGCTCTAACCGGCGGTCTTCCCGGGCGGGGGCTGCGGACCCTGCACCGCCGAGGGCCCCGGCCTGCCCGCCAATTCCGCCCGGCGATCCGCCCGGGCCCTCCAGGCACCGGCGACCCTCCGCACGAAACCCCTCCACCACGATAGCGGCGGCCTTTTCCATCGGCATCGGCGAACACGGCCATCGGCCGGTTTCCCCACCGGCCCCGGCGTTCCATGACGCCGACGATGGATCCGGAAATCCGAGCAAATCCAAAATTGATCTTGCTTAAACCGTAAAGAATAACTATTAAAATTAATGAAACACGCAATTACTTTCCGGTTTAAATCGGGCTTTCATGAATTGGCGGCGGCCTTTCACTGCGCAGTGCCTTTCAACGCTCATCGGTGTAATGACAAACGCCCGTATCCAATGCCGCCACCACATATTGACGGAACTCCGTTACAAAGCTGATGCCAGCGCCGCCGCACGTGGTTTAGGGCTCCAAGCAACCCACCGGGCCGCGGGCACGGCGCATCGACCCATAACAGGCTGACAAGCACCCGATGCCGCCGGCAGCATGATACCGGCACCCGCCCGGCAGGTTTTTAGTTCGCACCGTCAAGGCAGCCGGCCCGTGCCGTCCGGCTTCGCCGTCTTTTCAGCCCCTGTCAACAGCGACGAGCGAATCAAAAGGAGGCCCGCGCATGAAAGAACTCAACGAGCTGAACCTGCCCGAAGATGTCCGCTACACCAAAGATCACGAATGGACGCGCCAGAGCGGCGACAATGTCACCATCGGCATCACCGACTTTGCCCAGGATCAGCTGGGTGACATCGTTTTCGTGGAGCTGCCGGAAACCGGCGACAGTTTCGGGTCCGGGGACGAGTTCGGCACGGTGGAATCCGTCAAGGCCGTCTCCGAACTCTATATGCCGCTGGCCGGCGAGGTCGTCGCCGTCAACGCCGACCTCGAGGACGCGCCCGAACTCGTCAACAACGCCCCCTATGACAAGGGGTGGATGCTCGAGGTCAAACCCGCCGATCCGGGTGAATTCGACCAGCTCCTGGACCGGGCGGCCTACCTCGAAATGCTGAAAGGAAACGAATGATGCGTTATCTTCCCCACACCCCCAAAGACATCGAGAGCATGCTCGCGGCGGTGGGGGTCAAGGATCTGGACGGACTCTTCGCCTCCATTCCGGAGGACTGCCGGCGCGACGATCCGCTGGACCTGCCGACCCTGACCGAATGGGAGCTCAACGCCCACATGGACAAGCTGGCGGCCCAGACCGTTTCCTGGGACACTCACAGGATCTTTGCCGGGGCCGGCAGCTACCACCACTTCATCCCCGAGGCGGCGCGCCACGTGCTGAGCCGCTCCGAGTTCGTCACGGCCTACACCCCCTACCAGCCCGAAATGAGCCAGGGCACTCTGCAGGGCATCTTCGAATACCAGACCCTGGTCTGCCGTCTGCTGGGCATGGAGGTGGCCAACGCCTCCCTTTACGACGGGGCTTCGGCGCTGGCCGAAGCCCTGCTGATGGCCATCCGCATCGGGCGCACCAAAAAGAAGACCGTGGCCGTTTCGGACCTGGTCAACCCCTACTACCGCAAGGTGGTGGAAACCTATTTCAAGCCCACGGATTTCAAAGTGGAGACCATTCCCCATAAAGCCGACGGGACAACCGATCTGGACGCCATCGCCGCCATTGACGATCTGGCCGGGGTGGCCGTCCAATCGCCCAACTTCTTCGGTTGTGTCGAAGACCTCCAGGCGGCCGGCGAGGCCATTCATGCCCGCGGGGCCGTCTTCATCACGGCCTTCAGCGAACCCCTGGCCTACGGTCTGCTGAAGACCCCCGGACAGCAGGATGCCGACATCGTCTGCGGCGAGGGCCAGAGCCTGGGGCTTTCCCAATCCTTCGGCGGCCCCGGGGTGGGTATCTTCACCGCCAAGCAGAAGTACGTGCGCAACATGCCCGGGCGCCTCGTGGGCCAGACCTTGGACGCCGACGGCCAGCGCGGCTTCGTGCTGACCCTCTCCACCCGCGAGCAGCACATCCGCCGCGAGAAGGCCACCTCCAACATCTGCTCCAACCAGAGCCTGTGCGCCATGGCGGCCGGGATCTACATGGCCACCCTGGGCGGCACGGGTTTTCGGGAGCTGGCGGCCCTGAACCGTGACAAGGCGGAATACCTCAAACAGGCCCTTGGCGCCACCGGCCTGGAGCTGCCCTTCGCCCGACCGACCTTCAACGAGTTCGTGGTCAAGTTCCCAAAGGGCTTCGACGCCAAGTGGCAGACGCTTCTGGAGGAAAAGAAGATCATGTGCGGCGTTCCGCTGGTGTGCTATTACCCGGAGCTGGCCGACCACTATCTTCTCTGCGTGACCGAGACCAAGTCCCGCGAAGACCTGGATATGCTGGTCAAGGAGGTGCAGCCATGAACGAATTCGTCGGAACCCAAGGCTTGATCCTGAACGAACCCCTGCTCTGGGAGCGCGGCCGACAGGGCCGCACGGGCTATTCCCTGCCCACGCGCGACGTGGACCCGGCCCCGCTGGACGACGCCGTGGCCGGCGAGGGGCCGGATTTCCCGGACCTCAGCGAGGTCGAGATCGTGCGCCACTACACGCGCCTTTCCCAGTGGAACTACGGGGTCGACTCGGGCATGTATCCGCTGGGCTCGTGCACCATGAAGTACAACCCCAAGACCAACGAGCGCCAGGCCGCGCTTCCCGGTTTCGCCGGCTCCCACCCGCTGGTGCCCAGCGAACTCTGCCAGGGGGCGTTGCGGCTGATCTACGAGCTGGAGCATTACCTGGCGCACGTCTCCGGCCTGGACGCCGTGGCGGTGCAGCCGGCGGCCGGGGCCCAGGGCGAACTGGCGGGCATGCTGATCTTCGCGGCCTATCACCGCGACCAGGGCAGCTCCCGCAGCAAGATCCTGATCCCGGACACGGCCCACGGAACGAACCCAGCCAGCGCCGCCCTGTGCGGGTACCAATCCGTCCCGCTCAAAACCGGCCCGGAAGGTGTCTTGACCCCCGAGGCCGTCGAAGCCCTGATGGACGAGGACACCGCCGGCCTGATGGTCACCAACCCCAACACGCTGGGGCTCTTCGAGACCCATACGCGTAAGATCGCCGACATCGTACACGCCAAGGGCGGTCTGATTTACGCCGACGGCGCCAACATGAACGCCGTCATGGGGGTGGTCGATTTCGGCAAGGCCGGCATCGACGTGCTGCACATCAACCTGCACAAGACGTTTTCGACCCCCCACGGGGGCGGCGGCCCCGGGGCCGGGCCGGTCTGCGTCACCCGCCAGCTGGAACCGTTCCTGCCGGCCCCGCGGGTGGTCAAAACGGGGGCGGCCTTCCGGCTGTCCGAAGACTTTCCCAAAAGCATCGGCAAGCTCAACGCTTTCTACGGCAACTTCGGGGTTCTGGTGCGCGCCTACAGCTACATCCTCTCGCTGGGCACGCACCTCAAGGATGTCAGTCAGCACGCCGTCCTCAACGCCAACTACATCAAGGAGAAGTTGAAGGACATCTACCACCTGCCCTTCGACAAGCCCTGCATGCACGAATGCGTCTTCACCGACAAGCATCTGGAAGCGCACAAGGTGAGCACACTCGACTTGGCCAAACGGCTGATCGACTACGGGTTTCATCCACCCACCATTTACTTCCCGCTGGTGGTGCAAGGGGCGATCATGATCGAGCCGACCGAATCGGAATCCCGCGAGAACATCGACCAGTTCATCGCCACCATGCGCGCGATTCACCGGGAGGCCGAAGACGATGCCGAGCGTCTGACCGGGGCGCCGCGCAACACCAAGGTGCGACGTCTGGACGAAACCACGGCGGCCCGCAAACCGGTTTTGCGCGGCTGATGGCCGGTATTTATATGAATGCGAACACGGGTGCGGCGTCCGGGTGCGCCGTCGACCGATTGGCGAATGGGAAAGGGAGACCATGGAACAGAAATTCATCATGACCGCTTTCGGCAAGGACCGTCCCGGCATCGTCGCCGACGTCACCGAGCTGATCTACGAGAACGGCTGCAACCTCGAAGACACTACCATGACCCTGCTGGCCGGGGAGTTCACCCTGATCGTGCTCCTGTCCTCCCTGGACAACGACACTTCCGACCTGGCCGACCGGCTTCACACCGCCTGCCGCCGACTCGAGCAGGAAAAGGGGCTCTCGGCCTTCGTGCGTGAAGTGGAATCCATGGAAGGTTACGAAGTGGGGCCTTTCAGCCCCCACACCATCCGGCTGGAGGGCATGGACCAGGCCGGCATCGTCTACAAGATCAGCCGTTATCTCTCGAGCCACGGCATCAACATCATCGACCTCAAGAGCAAGCGACAGTACATGCCCCAGTCGGGCACGGCCCTCTACAGCATGGAAATCCATGTTCAGATTCCCAAGACCGTGTCGCTGGATGCGTTCGACAAGGGACTGAGCGCGATCGGCGAGGAGCTCAACGTCGAGATCATGTGGTAGACGATCCGGGCATCGAGGCAGACAGGCGCAAGTTGCATGACGATTTTCCAAGCGGATGACGGCTGCCCGCTGTTCTACGAGCGCTTCGGCCCGGCGCACGTAGGACGGCCGTCCGTGGTCTTTCTGAACGGGACGGCCCAGACCACACTCAACTGGTGGCCCTTTGCCAACCGGCTGAAAACCCTGGTCCGGGTGGTCCTCTACGACGCCCGCTGTCAGGGGCGCAGCGGGGCCGACGGCGACGTCCCTGATCTTGAGCGCCATGCCGCCGACCTCGAGCAGTTGCTGACCCACATGGCCATTGACCGCGCGGCCCTCGTCGGCCTCAGTCACGGCGGCCGGGTGGCCCTGGCCGCCGCCCAGCGGTTTCCGGCGCGGATCGAGCGCTGCATGATTCTGAGCCTCGATCTCGACAACGGTATGCGTGCCGCCCTGACCGTGACGGGGTGGCGCAAGATCCTGGCCGAGTGCGGTCTGGAAGCTCTCATGCGCGCCATGCTGCCGGTGGTGTTCAGCGAGGCTTTTCTGCAGAAGCAGGCCCGGGTGCTGGACAAGATCGTGGAGGCCCTGGTGCAGCGCAATGACGCGCAGAAAGTCGGCCGCCTGCTCACGGCCATTGCCGACTACCCGCCGGTGGCCGCGGTTTTGCCGACCGCCGGGATGCCGGTGCGGGTGCTGGCCGGGGCGGACGATCCGCTGGTTTCCGCGGTCGGGGCCCGAGCGCTGGCGGAGAAGCTCAATGGAAGCTTCCGCCTGCTCGATCACACGGGCCACTCGATTCCGGCGGAGGCGCCCGAGCGGCTGCTGGACGAAATCACCGCTTTTCTGGGGTTGAACGCGCAGGATTGATCCGACCATGAAAATCGACGCTACGACCATCGGCATCATCAAACACCTGCGGGATGGTCGCAAATCCTACAAGAAAATCGCCGAGGATCTCAACCTCGCGGAGAACACGGTGCGCTCGCGCGTGCGCCAGCTGAGCCAGGAAGGCATTTTGGACATCGCCGGCCTGGTGGACGCCGAGGCCATCCCCAACCACCAGCCCGTGATCATCGGGGTCAAGCTCAAGACCACGGACATGTTCAACAAGGGCGCCGAGTTCAGCGTGCTGCGCGGCGTGGTGTCGGTCAGCGTCGTGACCGGCCGCTACGACCTGATCCTGGTGGTTCTCTTCAAAGAGGATTACGGCCTGGAGGAGTTCTACACCCAGGAGGTCGTCAAGGTTAAAGACGTCCAGTCGCTGGAGACCTTCGTGGTCTGCAAGGGCTACAACCTTAAAGTGCCCTATATCCTTTGAGGCGTCGACCGCAATAAGCGTCTTTTCTTCAGCCGGCCTTGGCGATTAAGCTCGCCATTCCATTGCGGGCGATTTGTCACCGTCCTGATCGAGGTCCGAATCATGTCCCAACCCAGCTTGAAGTGGATCGATCGGAACAACAAGATTCGCCAGATCATGATCACGGACCGCATTTGCATTGGGCGGACCTGCAAAGGCATGGCTGCGCAGAAGCGGATATGCATGGAGGACCCGCGGGTCTCCCGGGATCATGCCGAAGTCGTCTGGACGGCCGGAAGTCTTCAAATTGTCGACAGCAGCCGCAACGGTACATGGGTCAACCATAGTCGCATGGCGGCCGGCTCAGCCCGCCGCCTGGCCGACGGTGACCGCATCAGGGTGGGCGATTTGGAGTTTCTGGTCTGTATTCCGACAGCCAGGGCCGACGCCGGTGAAGACGGCCCTGCAACCGAATTGACCAAGGTGGCCTCCGTATCGGAAGTGATCACCGCTTTGATGGCCGATGTTCGTGGCTTTTCAGGCTATGCCCAGCGACATTCTTCCGCCGAGGCCCATGGCATGATAAAGAATGTTTTCGATGTTTTCAGCGAGATTGTCGAGCGTTATGACGGCACGCTCAAGGATTACGCCGGGGACGCCATTTTTGCTTTCTGGGATCATCGTTTCAAGGATGCCGCCGCACAAGCCCATCAGGCCTGCCGCGCGGCGAAACGACAGAGGCGCGTCTTTTCCGATCTGCGCGTTGACTTGGCCGGACGCTATGCCGATGCCGATAAACTCCGGATCGGCTGGGGGATTACCACGGGTCCCATCACCCTTTCATCCCTGGGTTCCCGGGCGTCTGATCTGGCGGTGGTGGGCGATTGTGTGAATTTGGCGGCACGATTGTCCAGTCTGGCCAACAAGGATATTTCTGAAGCCATCCTGATCTGCACCCGCACAGCCACCCTGGTCGAAGGGCGTTTTGCGGTGCAGGATCTGGGCCGGCACGACATCCGCGGGCGCCAGGGGCCGGAACCGCTTTTCGCCCTGGGATCTGCCTTGACATGAAGACTGACCGGACTAGATTAATCAGGTAATCAACGGGTCCAATCGACTGATTTACTTTGTCTTCATTCAAGTACCCTGTTGACGCCGAAGCACGATTGGGCACCGGGCTTCAAGACAGATCTTCTTTTTTTCCGTTTAACAAGACAGGTTCGACCCTGCGTTCCAACATCCATAAGGAGGGACGTGAGATGACGTCTGATTCCCAAAGAAACCCTAAGGGTCACGCCAGAGATTTATGGTTGCACGGGCTGGTACTGTTGGTCTTCGGGGCCGCGTTCATTGGTGCCGGCGCCCTGCACGCGTTGGCCGATATGCCCAATGCCTGCCCCGTGGATGGTTGTGACGTCAAAATCGAGCAGGTGGCACGGTCGGGCGATGAGCTGGAGATAACCTTCAAATCCAATTTCACGCCCGATGTCTCCAAGAACCACTTTCATGTCTGGTGGGGCGAGAATTATACCGTTCAACAGGTGGGCCGCAATGCCGAGCCGGTTTACAAAGTCAAGCAGGGCCGCTGGCATCGCCATGACGACTATCCCACCTATGTTACCCAGGGGGCCGCTTCGACCAAGGTCCGCGGCGAAGCGACGACCGTCTGCGTGACCGCCGCCGATCGCCATCACAATATTCTGGATGTAGAAAAATACCATTGCGTCGATGCCAGCCAGTACCTCTAACGCATAGGCGTCACCATGGCCCTGCCCTCCTATGTTGGTCGATTCGAGGTCCTCGACGAGGCCGCCACCGGCGGGTTCGCGGTCGTTCTGCGGGCCTGGGACGAGGAGCTCGAATGCCTGGTCGCCATCAAACTGCTGCATCAAAGATTTGTTCCCGACAAGGACATCCAGAAACGCTTTCTGGATGAAGCGCGGCTGCTGCGACGCATACGTTCCCCGCACGTGGTTTCGGTCCACGACGTGGGGCGCCTAAATGACGGACGCCCCTATTTCGTGATGGACTTTGCCGATCGGGGGACCCTCCTACCGCGCCTCGATCGAAGCGCCGGAAACGACCCCCATGCTTTGCAGGATATCGGCGCCATCGTGGACGCCCTGGCCGAGGGCCTATCCGCCATTCACGATGCCGGCTTGGTGCACCGCGACGTCAAACCGGCCAATATTCTGTTGCAACTCGCCCGGCGGAGAACAGCTGTCGGGGATCGCGCCGTCCCGGATAAGACCACAGCGCCGGCCCGACTGGTGGCGGAAGATGAGCGCATTCTGATCGGTGACCTGGGAATTGCCAAAGACCTTGTCAAGCATGACGCCACGGCGACCCTCATTGGCGGCACACCGCTTTACGAAGCGCCCGAACAGCGGGATCCCGCCGCCGAAATAACACCAGCGGCCGACGTCTACGCCGCCACGGCCATGCTCTGGCACATCCTCACCGGGCAGCGGCCCCCGGCGGTCAACCAACTCGAGAAGCAACTGACGGAACTGCCGCGCGGCTGGTGCGAAATGGTCGCCTGCGGCATGGCCCTGCAACCGGAAGCGCGTTTCAGTGACATGCACGCCTGGCGTGGGGCCGCTCACCAGGCTCTGGCTCAGGAGGCCATCGCGGCTCAGGTCGAGGTGCCCACTGAACTGGCGACCCCCGAGAGCCCATGCCCCTACAAGGGGCTGGCGACCTATCAGCCCGAAGACGCCCACGTATTCTTCGGCCGCGAAAGGCTTGTCGACGAAACCCTGCGCCGCTTACAGCTCAATCGGGTGCTCTTTGTCGGGGGGCCCTCGGGCAGCGGCAAATCTTCGCTGGTCCGCGCGGGGCTCATCCCCGCCCTCAAGGCCGGCGCCCTGTCCGGCAGCGAGGCCTGGCGTCTGGCTTTGTTTACGCCGGGCCGCGACCCTTTGGCCGAGCTCCACTTCCAGCTGACGCGCCAGATAACCGCCGGCACCCCGCCGCTGTCCCTCGATGAAATGATCAACCACCCCACGCTGGCGCGGCATCTCGCCGATGCGGACGGTTCCGTGCATCCTCTTTTAGTCTGCATCGACCAGTTCGAAGAATTGTTCACGCTGGCGCCGGCTTCGCAGCCGAAGCGGTTTGTCGCTGCCCTCTCCGCGCTCACCGATCCCGCCGACAGCCGTGTGTGGGTGGTGATCACGGTCCGGGCCGACTTCTACGCGGCCTGCGCCCAGATACCCTGGCTGGCCGAACGGATCACCGACAATCAGGTGCTGGTCAGCCCCATGACGGCGGCCGAATTGAGACGGGCCATCATCGAACCGGCACGGCCGATGGGCCTGGTCCTCGAACCGGGGCTGGTCGATACGATCGTCAAAGAAGCCGGCGGCGAGGCCGGTTCACTGCCGCTGGTGGCGCACGCGCTGGTGGAGACCTGGAACCGACGCCGCGGCCAAACCCTTACCTTGGAGGGCTATCGCGCCGCAGGAGGTGTGGCCGGGGCCATCAGCCAGACGGCGGATGCTATTTTTCAGGATGGTTTCAATACTCAGGAGCGCGATGCCACGGAGCGCCTTTTTTTACGGCTTGTCACGCCGGGAGAGGGCACACCCGACACCCGACGTATTCTGGCCCGTGCCGATATCCGTCACGACGCCCAACCGGAAGTGATGCGCCGTGTGGTTGAACGCCTGACCGAAGCCCGGCTGTTAACGATCGACGATACGAGTATCGCGATCGCCCATGAAGCGCTGTTGAGCACCTGGCCCCAGCTTCAAGGCTGGATCGAGGCTTCACGGGATGACCTGCGCACACGCCAGCGCATCAGCCGGGCCGCGTTGGAATGGGATAGCCAGGACCGCGATACGGATTTGCTCTATCGTGGCACCCCCCTGCTTGCGGCGCTCGAATGGGCCGCCAGCAATCCCGAGCAGTTGGGCGCCGTCGAGCGCGATTTTCTGGATGCCGCTGCGGAAACCAAGGCCCGGATGGAGGCCGCCGACGCGGAGAAGCGGCACCGGGCGCGTAGGGTGCGGCGAATCGTTACCGTGGTGTTGTCGGTGCTCGCACTGGGCGCCACCTCCGCTTCGATCGTGGCCTTGACGGCCCTGCGCCAGGCGCGCCTGAACGCCGAAAGAGCCGAAGCGGCCACAGGCGAGGCCCGCGAGCGGTTTGCCGCCGCCCTGGGCGCTGGGGCCCACGGCATGGTGGACAGCGACCCCCTGCTGGCTTTGGTGCTCGCCGCCGAGGCTGTCGTGCGGGCGGGCGGAGCACCACCGGCCTATGACGCACGGGCAACGCTTCTGGCCGCCAGGCAAGCCCTGGTGCGCGATGGCCCGGTGCTCGTCGGCAGTCCGCTGGCGGTCGGCGATGCCCTCGCCATCGCCCTGAGCCCGGATGGCCGTGTGCTGGCATCCGCCCGGCGGGACGGAAGGATCGATCTTATCGAAACGCGGTCACGCCAGCCCCTGGGACCGCCCCTGCACGCCCACCGCGGCGGAATACGCGATGTGGACTTCAGTCCGGACAACCAATGGCTCGTATCTGCCGGCGCCGATGGATCCCTGCGTCTGTGGCCGCTGAACCAAGGGCTGGGCGAGGCCGGACGGAAGATCGGCGAATCCGGCGACGTCATCATGGCGGTGGATTTCAGCCCGGATGGCACGACCGTTTCCACAGGCAACGGGGACGGTACCGTCCAGATATGGGACGTGCTGCGTGGAAAGGCCGAGGGGCGGCCGCTCATCGATCTGCCCCTCAGTTTCGGTGTGGTCGCATTCAGCCCGGATGGGCGTGGCCTGATTGCCAGTACCCACGATGGCCGGATATTCGGCTGGGCCCTACCATCACGCGATCCGCTTTTCGATCCCGTGACGGGCGTCCACACAAGCCACCTGCTCAAACTCGCATTCAGCCCGAACGGAACTCATTTTGCGACCGCCAGCACGGATGGCACGTCCAGCCTCATCGCCTTCCCTTCCGGGCGGGTCATCGGGCCGGCGTTCGCGGCGGAAAAACAGATTGGTGCCGTTCTTTTCCAGCCCGGCGGGCAGGTTCTCATTGGCGGAGATGCTGATGGTCGCATCAACCTGTGGGACGTAAAACAGCAGAAACCGATCGGAACGACGCCCCGCGGTCATAGCCGGGCCATCATTGACGCGGCCTTGAGCCGGGATGGCCGCTTGCTGGCGACGCTGGGAGAAGACCAGATCGTACGCCTGTGGCGGTTCGACCGCACGCAGCCTCTGGCCCGTGCCATGCAGGTGGGGGGCCAGTCGGCCAAGGCGGCGGCCTTCAGCCCGGACGGTCGTCTGCTGGCCACAGGCGACGATGTCGGAACGGTGGCAATTTGGGAACTGGCGACCCACCGCCCCCTCATGGCCTTACCGGGGAAGGGCGACGCGGTGTGGGCCCTGGCCTTTTCCCCCCAGGGCGGCCTGTTGGCCGCGGGCGATCGTTCCGGCCGGATCAATCTCTGGGATTTAAGCGATGGGAAATTACGGCATACGCTGGCCGCCGGCGGCCGCGCCGTGTGGTCCCTGGCATTCACACGTGATGGAAAAGGGTTGGTGAGTGTCGGTGAAAATGCGGTCGACCTTTGGGACATCGCTGCCCGTAAGCCGCAACCCTTGTCCCGGCAGGATGATCGACAGAACACCCGCGGGATTCTGTCGCCGGACAGGTCCCGGCTGGCCGTGACGTCCACCCGGGGAGATGTTCGCGTGTGGGACTTGGCCAACGCCTCCCTGGTCACGGAGATCAAAGCTGACGACGATGTTCTCTGGAGTGTGGCCTTCAGTCCCGACTCCCAACACCTGGCGTTGGCTTCCAGTGATGAAATCGTCAGTGTGTGGAGTCTGGCAACGGGCCTTCAGCAGGCGACGTTCACCGGCCACAGTGGCGGAGCGACGGACGTGGCCTATCTGGCCGACGGCGCGACCCTGGTGATCGTCGACCGCAACGGCCAGCTCCACTGGTGGGATGCCCTGAGCGGCCGTAAATTGACCGCCGCCTGGCCGGCGCATGCCGCCGCGAGTTGGCGGATCGCCGTCCATCCCGACGGGGTGCGTTTTGCCACGACCGGAGACGACGGGAAGGTCCATCTCTGGGATTCGCTCAGTGTGGTGCGCGCCTGCGAGATCGCCGGGCAGGCCTTCGACGACGTGCGCCGCCAGCAATACCTGGGCCCGGGCGAATCCTCGCTGGCCTGCGACCAACCCGCCGCAACGAGCGGCCGCGAAAGATAAATTGGGCGGATTGCATTTACTTCTCTACTAAAAGGAGAATGCCATGAAGAAAGGGATGATCGGGTTTATCCTATGCCTGCTGGCCCTGCCGGCTTGGGCCTATGAACCGCTGGTGGCCAAAAAGGTTTTCGAGTTGCCCGTCTATCAAACCGTTGAAGGCCAGACCATCAAAAACGTCAAGGTGGGGTGGGAAGCCTACGGCGAGCTCAACACGGCCAAAGACAACGCCATTTTGATCTGCCATTATTTCTCGGGCAACAGCCACGCCGCCGGCCGTTACACGGCCGGGGACCAGCGGCCGGGCTACTGGGACGCGATTATCGGGTCGGGCCGCCCCGTGGACACGGACAAGTATTTCGTGCTCTCGGCGGATTCGCTCGTCAACCTGGGGACGGGCAACCCCATGGTCACCACGACGGGGCCGGCCTCGATCGATCCGGATACCGGCCGACCTTACGGCATGCGCTTTCCCATCGTGACCATCCGGGATTTCGTCAACGTCCAGAAGGCGTTGCTGGACAGCCTGGGGATCGAGCGGCTGCATGCGGTCATGGGAGCTTCCATGGGCGCCCTGCAGACCTATGAGTGGGCCGCGGCCTACCCGGACCGGGTCGCGCGTGCGGTACCGGTGATCGGTGCGGGCTGGGCCAGCGGTAACCTGATCGCCTGGCTCAATATCTGGGCCGCGCCCATACGACTCGATCCGAACTGGAACGGCGGCGACTACTACGACAGGGAGCCCCCTCTGCGAGGTCTGGCCGAGGCGCTTAAGATCGTCACCCTCCATGCCCAGCACTGGGAATGGACCAACGGGGTCTTCGGGCGTACCTGGGCCCAGGCGGACCAGGACCCGGCCGCCGCCTTCGGCAACAAGTTCAAGATCGAAGCCATCCTCGACAACGCGGGCCAGGCCCGGGCCAAGGCCTCCGATGCCAACCATTTCCTTTACCTTGCCAAGGCCAACCAGCTGTTTTTGGCCGGACACGGGCAAAGCTACGCTGCCGGCCTGCAAAAAATTAAAGCCCCGACGTTGATCATTCACTCCGACGAGGACCTGGTCTTCTTTCCGGAGGAGGTCCGCGAAACCGCTGCGTACATCCGGTCCGGCGGAACGCCGGTGGAGATCGTCGAACTGCAGGGCACGCGCGGGCACCTGGACGGCGTCCTGAGCATCGGGCAGGCCGGTCCGCAGATCAAGGCCTTTCTTGCGAAGTAATACCCGGTCGGGGGCGGCGGCGCGGGACGGCGATGCCCCTGACCGGCCCATATGAACGAAAGCGAGCCTCCAATGAAATCAAGGCCTCTGATCGGCGTGGGCGTGATCATCGTGAAAGCGGGCCATTTGCTTCTGCTCGAGCGCCGATCGGTTCACGGGGCGGGCACCTGGTCGACGCCGGGCGGGCACCTCGAATTCGGCGAGTCGCCCGCAGCGTGCGCGATCCGCGAGGTCGAGGAGGAGACCGGTGTCGTTATCAGGAACGTAAGCTTCATGGGCATCACCAATGACATCTTTGCCGAGGCGGCCCGGCACTATGTCACGCTCTGGATGCGGGGCCAATACCGGTCCGGTACGCCCTCCATCCGGGCCCCTTACGAAATGAGCGCGGTGGACTGGTTCAAACTCGACAACCTGCCCCAGCCCCTCTTCCTGTCACTGCAAAATCTCGTGGACGGCAACAGCCACCCTCCATCCGCCTGGAAGGATACCGGCTCCAATCGCTAACCGCCTGTGCTTATTTAATTTTCCGGTTGCAACCGCATGCCCGATGGGGTAGGATCAAACCCATCGACCCACCTTCCGCCGGCCCCGCACCCGTTGCAACGACGATCGCACCACAGGCGCGCTGTATCAAAAGTGTCTCAAGATAGTTTTTTCGGAATTATCAAGCTCCATGATAATTCGATAATAAGCGTGAAAAGCTGCAGTTTTTGATGGTTTCCTCCAACAACCGTAAATGCTGATTTTATGTCACGATTTGTTTTGAAATCGAATAAATGCCGTAGCTTATTTGTCACAGTCACTTGATAAAAGTGTTTCACTTTCAATTTCCCGCCAAAAAGAAGCAACATGATAATATAAATGTTGGCCCTCTGAATGACGAAAATATGAAAATTAATTGGATTTTAGAACGTGAAGTGTTCAGAGACAATCATGATCGTCTTGCTGAAGCTGCCACCAAAGCAGGACATAAAGTGATTTCATGGGATGATTTTTGGTGGGAAAATGGCAAGTATCCTTCTCTTGAAAATGAGCCCGCAATTTTTCACGGGAGCCTTGGGAACGCAAGCAGGATAGCATCTGACCTTTCTTGGATGCCTGGCGTATTTTGTAATACTTCAGCATTTGAATGCCGTGCTTGGTATGAAAGCGCCAAATCATGGCTTCTTCACGAAAAATGGGCATTTAGTACGGTTTCAGAGTTTGTATCAGATCCTGATCGCTGCTTGGCAGAAATTGGCTCGCCAGGATCCTTTTTCGTTCGCCCTGACAGTCCGCTCAAACCCTTTTCAGGACGAGTTATCGAGCGTGATAAACTATCGTTCGAAGCTCTTGATTATGGATTTTACTATGAGGATAAAAACCTTCCTATCGTTATTACGCCGGTACTAGACGTTGGTCCGGAGTGGCGGTTCGTAATTACAGGGCAGGAAGTTATAGCTTCATCTGCATATGAGGTATCAGATCGAACTGAATCAAATTCTGATTGTCCACTTGAGGTTGTTGAATATGCCCAGGAAGTAGCCATGGCCCTTATTCCTCCAGACCCCGTGTATATTCTTGATGTATGCAACGTCGGAGGTGATATAAAGTTGATTGAAATTAATCCATTCAGCGGAGCAGACCTTTATGCCTGTGATCGGCAGGCCATTGTCTCCGCTGTCGAGGAAATATTAATGGTCTGAAGGGCCAACATGTCACTGGTGTGGGACGGCGCGGGTCGCGCCGCCCCAAAGTTTGGGGTTAGATCTTAAAAATCATGGAAGAAAAAGCCCATAAATTGCTGGATTTCTTAAAAGCCATAGAGCCTTTGAAATATGTAACTCGTCATTCATGGTGCTCGAATGGCAGGCAAGAAAGCGTTGCTGAACATTCATGGCGAATGGCTTCCTTGGCATTTTTGCTTGAAGATGAATTTCCTGAATTAGATATGAAAAGAGTCATTGAGATGTGCCTAATACATGATTTTGGCGAAATAGATGGTGACATTCCAGCTTTTAAGAAAACAGAAGATGATAGCGATCATGAATTTGCGCAATTAAAAAAGCTCACTCAAAATCTATCTTCCAGCCTGAGATCTAAAATTATTTCTTTGCATAATGAATTTAATACGTGCGAAACACCGGAGTCAAAACTTGCCAATGCCTTAGATAAGTTAGAGGCAGTAATCCAACATAATGACGCAGATATCTCAACTTGGGATAACATTGAATACGAGCTGAATTTAACATATGGGCAAAACCATACAGATTATCATCCATTTCTGAAAATTTTGAGGCGGTTGGTAAAACAGGCAACCATCAACAAAATTCAATTGGAAATGAGAACAGTGGATTCTAATAAGCCTAATGCAGCCGACGCAAAAAACCGCGCGGCTGAATAGCGACTTTAGGCAGTAAATAAATATACCAGCAAATCATATTGAAAGCGGATATAAAAGAACAGTCAGTTTTACTTAGACCCGCAAAACCAGACTTTAGCGAAGGTTTACAATTCGCTTATTACCTCGATCAGGCCTCGGAAGGGTTTTTCCGATTTGTGCTGGGCCGTGAGTCAGAAAGTATTATAGCTACGGCATTCATCGATTCGAGCCATGCGCTCTCCCATGAGAATGTAGTATTTGCCGAAGTTGGTACAAAAATTGTTGGTATGAGTTCATCATTTACTGAGAAACAGCATCGGTCGTTTTCTGAGGCGCCATTGTTACGGGCCGCAAGAAGAAACGCTATTCGGCTGAGGCTAGTGCGAACCCTTTTCGCACCCGTATGGCGTATCCTTGAGACTATCCCCGAAGGTGATTTCTACATACAGGGGATCGCTATCGAACCAGCGCTAAGAGGTGCAGGCATTGGCTCAATTCTCATGAACGACATTGAGAGTCGTGCCAAAGCGAGCAAATCAAATAGACTAAGTTTAGATGTTTCAGCAAAAAATGATGGTGCAAGGCGGTTATACAAACGGCATGGAATGGTCGAGTCCTCGATGTGGCCAAATTCACGATTTCTTCCAACCGTGTTTATTAGAATGTCCAAATATATTTAATAGTTAAACTTAAGCAGCCTAACAATGCAATTATCTTGACGGGCCTCGCGGCTCGCAAGTTATCGCGGCGTTAGCCTAGAACATGTAATTTGGGTTACGAAATAATGTATAAACCAGCGAAAGAACCAAATGATCTTGAGAAATATTTCGTAGAACGAGCCAATGCTGGAGATGTTGAGGGGCTTGTCGCACTCTATGAACCAGAGGCAATAATAACTGATGGTGCAGGTGAGATAGCTGTGGGGACTAATCAAATTAGAGAATTTTTCATCAATTTTTTGGGCAATCATCCAATCCTGGAATCGAGCAATCAAACTGAAGCATTGTGCAGTGGAAATCTATCTCTTACCTCATCCAAACTGAGTAATGGAGATATCACTGCTGAAGTTGCTAGACGCCAACCAGATGGCAATTGGCTTTGGGTAATTGATCAATTTGCACTTGGAAAATATAAATGAAAAATTGCCGGACCAGGCATCCCAACGGACTCGCTGAAGCTCCCCGGTGAATTCAACGTTAGATGAATTTTGCTCAAATAGAAAATAGTTTTATCAGAAATGAAACCATCTATTCCTCATAGGGGGCTACTCAGATGCAAGACAGCATAATTAAGCAAAGTGTTCTAAATCAAATGCTAGCTGGCCTATATATGCTTAAGGATTGTATTGATAGATGCCCAGATAAAGAGTGGAATGCGCATCATAATGATTACCCTTTTTCTCAAGTCGTCTTTCACACACTTTTGGACATTGATTACAATCTTAGTGAAAATGAAGAAGAATTCGAAAGCCAATATTTCCACCAGAACAATTTTGAATTATTTAAAAATTATAAAGATATATTTGACTATAATGAAGAGCACCTATACGAACGCAATTTTATAAAAGATTATTTCGAATTTTGCTCGGAAAAAATTGAATTCACAATGAAAACTAAAGATGACGCTGACTTCTTAATTCCCAATACTGACATTTATAAAGTAATGACGAGATTGGAGCGTTACCTAAATGCAATAAGACACACACAACACCATACGGCACAACTAGCACTCCGTCTCCAATACATCACCAGCCAAGAGATGGAATGGATAAGTAGTGGAAATATGAATAGTGCTTAGCATTTGATCAAAATATTGGCGTTTGGAATCAAAAGATACCTTCTAATAATAATAACAAAGCCAATCAAAAGAAGAATTAATT